>Ga0115000_10000852_pt1 | contig 27929 bp, 19 predicted proteins | sample ArcticOcean_MG_C_6_FD_89690 | JGI IMG/M metagenome (GOLD analysis project Ga0115000, IMG submission 89690) | Marine microbial communities from western Arctic Ocean - ArcticOcean_MG_CB8_128 | ecosystem: Environmental > Aquatic > Marine > Oceanic | place: Arctic Ocean: Canada Basin | collected... | reverse complement strand
AGGAGAATCAAACTCAGCCATAAAAATAGCATTCTTTGTTTTTCCGTCGTCGCTTGAAGTGTTATCCACCATCGTTAGAAGCCAGTCTGCTTCGCCCGTGTAGTTACTAATGTACAAGTCCATCATCTGATCGTTGTTGTAATCGCCCCATGTAATTCCCATAGTGCCATCGGTGCTTGAAAGACCACTTGGACCGGAAAATTCCTTGAACGTGCCATCTCCTCGATTCAAATACAAACCATTTGGATCAGTATCGTTGCCTACAAGAATATCAGGTCGGTTGTCGTCGTTAAAGTCTGCAACAAGCACTTGCATAGTTTTTCGGAATCCATCTTGGACGCCTGCTTCTTTTGCAATGTCAGTAAACGTGCCATCGCCATTGTTGTGGTAGAGGTAGTTTGGGAACCCTTTGAAGTCCATCGGGAAACGCAAACCCTCGTTGCCATTGTTTTCGCTTAAGTCAACATAGCCTGCGACATATACATCAAGATGCCCATCGCCGTCGAAATCGCCCCAAGAAGACGTGCCGTACCAAATTTCATCTATCCCTTTAGGAAATGCTTTTGCTGTTACGTCGCGGAATGTTCCGTCGCCATTGTTATGAAACAAGATAAAATCGCCAAAGTTCATAACCATCATGTCACTGAAACCATCGTTGTCGTAATCAGCTACTGAAACTGCCATGCCTTCGCCATCTTCAAGAATGCCACACGCTTTTGTTTGCGGAATGAACACGCCGCCTTCGTTTAGGTAAAAGGCGTTCGTAGTTTCAGGACCACCAGAACCATTTACTAAATACAAATCGTAATCGCCATCGTTCTCAACATCAATCCAAGCAGCGCCCGAACCATTCATGCGGATGAGGTGGCGATTTGCAAATTCAAATGGATCTTCAAACAATCCTTGTGGTATTTCTTCGTTAGTTGCTATTCCCTGCACTTGTGGGCCAATTTCGCACCAACGGTGCCGTTCACCATAATGCTCGAAGTCGATACCCGCCTCACTGCGTACATCTATCAATCGAATAGCCGATGCAGGGAGTGAAACGGCATCTGGTGCAAAGAAAATCAGGGATGTAACGATTGAAATTAACATTTTGGGACTGCTAAGAGAGCAATAATCGACATTCTACCCCCGCGAGTGCAATATTAAATAGTATGTTTAGTATTATTATTCACCATGCTACGTATAACGATAGCCACGCTCTGTTTACTGCAATTCTGGTGTGATAAAATCGCATATTCAGTACCCATGAGCGTATATACCCTTGTGTTGGCGGATGAATTTTCAGGGAGCAAACTCGATACGGAAAAGTGGCAGCACCGTAACGAGAACGACATCTATGGTAAGAGCCGAATTCGCACGTACTGTTCTACACTCGAGGCAATGGTAGTAGACTGGGTTCGAGTTTTTTAAAAAGAGTGATTATGATTTGCCGCACTCGGGGCAACTGTGTCCTTCTTCAAGACCCTGCATGTCGTAACTGCAAAAGCGACACATATTCCTAAAAAACGTCCATTCTGCCCCAAATTGCTGAATGTAACAGAGCGAATAGCATGTAAAGAATACTGCGATTGGCAGTAGCAACACAGAACTTACATATGGCAGCGCGCCTATGCAACAAGTTGCGCAAGTTACGAACATTGCAATAGATCCAGCGCCTACCGAGAGCAAAAGTACCATAAGTAAAAGCAACACAGAGCTCCAACGGTTTGGTTGATGCAATTCTACCCACGCTATTTTCCACGCCTCCACTGCTGAAATTCTTTTTATATACATGGCAGGGATAACAAAAATTTTAATAAAGAATGCTACGAATACAGAGGCGAGGATATACAAAAGAAGAAAAATACTGCCGACTACTATGGCCGCAATTCCAAAACCGGTGAATTCCTGACTTTGAACATCCGGAATAGCGATGGCAAAAGAAATCGCACCAAGTACGACAAACACAATAATGTAAAGTAGCATGACGCCAAAGCTGAACAAGCAAAGGCTGTTGCCTTCGCGCTTGTATTCGTTCTAAGGCTCGCTTATTGCGCCACGATTTTTTACAATGCCGTCGATCAGCATGAACTTCCCGCGGCTCGAAATCCACACCACAAAGAAAATTAAAGCAAGAATAGCAAAGAGCGCAAGACAAGCGATTGTGATAAAAGTACTGAAGTTATTTTCAATCCATCCGTACATGCCTGGATATGTGTTACCAGTTGTTGAGAAATTATTGAATACTGACCCGCCACCTTCAGAACACTGCGAAAGAAATGCACAAAATCCCAACGTTAACCATTTTTTAAATTCGAAGGGCTTAAACAGAATGCGAACCATGTGGTTCCATGCAGGCGTGATTGGATCTATTACAGAAATCTTCTTATGCTTTTCCATTTGCAGTTACTTAAACACATCTCGGAATGGTGCAGGTGTTATATAGCGAGTGTGGTATTCCTGCCAGTCAGGGTGCGATGGCAACAATTCTGCTGGACGCTCTTCGGGCGCGTACGGGTAGCCACTCATTGTGTGGAAAGGAAGGGGATTAACGGTTCTTGAATCAACAGTATTCCAATCGCCATCTTTTACCCAACCATCGCTGAAGAAGATGTAATCGCGTATGTACCCATCCTTAGGTGGGTCAAGAGCTTCAAATTGTAAGTACATAGCATCACCAGCATTCATGATGACATAGCGATCGTCAACACCACCCGAAACAAGTTGTTCGACTGGTCCGTATCTAGTGTAGTACCCTTCAAGGTCACGCCACGCTTGTCCAAATCGAATATCGTTGTAGTTAGGGATGTTTGGAGCATCGTCGTCAATACGAGTCATATATGGAAAACCCATGTACCCAAGGTCAGCGCTTTGTAGAGTAATCGGAATCGTTTCAACTGTTGCTTCTGATTTTGTCGCAAACGCTATGCGGTCCCAATAAATTTCTAGATTTGTTGCTATGCGAACGCGGCATTCGTTTGTAGTAAAACTCCCCTTAGGAATTTCGAAGATACTTGTTTTTAATTTGCCCGCAGGGAATCCAGCGTTTGGAATAATGACGTTCCATCCGCCTTTGCCATCCGCTACTGAAATTTCCAGTGCTTTGGGTGCGGGTGAACTCCCTTGAGAACTTGCAACATTAATACTTGTGTCTGTTGGTCGAATCCAGCCTTGTGCAAGAATGTCTATTTGCGACTGCGGATCGATGTCCCCTAAGTTAATTTCAACAAAATGGTGTTTGCCAATCCCTTGGTAAGGTCCTTTTTCGAATCCGCCAAGGCGTTTGTTATCACGTTCAAGAATGATTTGAAGAACGTCAGTTCCATGTTGGTCAGTTGCACCGAGAGGGACTTGTACATTGTCGTATTCGTAGAGTTTGTAGGAGGGAGGAGCAGGCGCCACGAACCGTTCGTCAACAAAAATTTCGGTACCTACCTGGTGGTCAATTGCAATCATTTTCACTTCATCGATAAAATGTGTTTCCCATAACTGCGCAGTCACCGCTAACTCATAGATTCCATCCCGTGCCTTAAGTTGATCACTCCGAACTTTCACCCAGTCTTGCGTTGCAGCAATGGGCGGAACAGTTTGTGCATTGATTTTTAATCCAAGCGGGCTTCTCCAGAGAAGGTCGGTGACAAATTCCCACGAACCATCTTCGTTACTTGTTGCAAGGAACGGGCACGAGCCTTTTAATATCTGCATTTCTGTAAAAATTTGATTAGGTACGGGTTCGATGACTTCTTGCGGAACCCCGTTCGGCCAAACAACTCGAATTGCATCAGCTGAGTGGCCACCCAAGCCAATGTGAGTGAGTGGACCTGTGATGAGATGCTTTTGGTACGTTCCGCCTGCAGAAACTTCAACAAAACCGCCAACGGCTAGAGCGTTGTTTCGCTGCCCGCCTTCAAGTATAGCTTCAAGGATTATTTTTTGAAACTCGTTTTCAGCAGGTGTGCCGTCTTGGTGCCAAATAGCAAATTCAGTTCCGCTCATTGCAAGGTCTACATCGCCATCAAGATCCGCATCTACAATTTGCACTGTCCCTGCAACATCGATTGTTTGAGTTGTTTCATTTGCAAAATAAATTTCAAGTTGCTCTCCACCTAACAGCAAATCAAGTCTCGTGTCGTTATCGATATCAGCTGCTTCAATAGTTGCACCGAAACCGCCGATTCTACGAGTGGAGAAACTGCTATCGTGATTGTTTTCCGCAATCCAAGCCGCTCCACTTACGAGATAAGCAATGTCCATCCACCCGTCGTTGTTAAAGTCACCAATAGTTAGGTCTTCCATTTCTACATTTGGAAGAACAGTATGGTCCGCGTTGATAACTCCAGAGCGTTCGTTTTTTAGCAGTACAAGTTTCCCATCTTGTCCAATTCCCAAAACATCAACTGCACCATCTTCATCAATGTCAATGATGTGTGTGCTTTTCAGAATTGGCGAATCGAGCTTCCGAATACTTGCTGTTTCATCGCCATTATTTTGAAGTAAAAACGTAGAGTCACGTGTAACAAGTACATCAAGGTCACCATCTTGGTCGGCATCCCATGGAGTAAGTGCAACAATTGACTCACCATTGCCTTCTAGCAAAACCGATCCGCCTTCAATTGCAACACCCCCGTTGGTAGTTCCATACAACACATCGACCTTGCGGTCGTTGTTCCAATCAATCGGTATCACCGTGCAGGCAAATTGATTTTCCACTTCGACAAGAGCGATTTGTTCAGGAGACTCAACAAGTAGCACCCGCTTTTTATTCGACGGTTTGATCGTCGTGACATCTTTTGTAAATTTGACAGTCTTAATCTCAGTTGGTAGTTGCTGGGGAATAGGCGTGTTGATAAATTCTCGAATTGGATGCCCAATAGTTCCAGGAGGACCCGCAACTTCAAGTAGTGATTGTTGCCAAGCACGAGTTGGTTTTAAAACATTGTCTAACCCAATCACTTGTCCGCGAGCGACTCTCGCTTGCCCCGCTTCAATTTGTACAAGCGCGCCATCGAACAATCCTTGCGCTTGCTCGCCTTGAACAACTTCTTGCGCTAGAAGTACATCGAGGTTTGTTTTTGCATCCTTAAATTCTTCTTCTTTGAGCAGCTCTTTAATGAGTGCAAGTCGGGCAACGATATTTTTAGGAATTGAACCCACGATTACTCGAAGATGTTCTATATTTACTTTTCTAGCCCAGCGAAGATGAATGTTCTCGGGATGAGCCATGATTGCTTCTTCAAGAATTGTTTCCGCTTGCGTAAAATCACCTGTAAGCATTGCGACTTCGCCTCGAAGGAGTGCAACTTCAGGCTGATTCGGCGAAATTACGTTAGCTCTCTCAAGTAGCGTGCCTGCTTCTTCTAACTTATTCTGGCGAAGTGCTACAAGACCTTGGTTTGCGTAGACGAACGCTTCATCCGGAAGTGCGACCTCTAGCTCGGCAAGTTTTTCGCTGGCTTCTGCCATCATACCGCTGTCGATATACGCAAGGGCAAGGGTACGATTTCTAAGCGCTTGCTGTTGGGCATTATGCGATTCGCTGTCATTGCCTGAGCATCCAACGGTTATGCATGCAAGCAATAGAATAAGGCTATATTTCATACATTACATGGTACATCAAGCCAAGCGTCTAGGGTCTGGAACACCTTAAGAGTAACGAAAAAGTGGCTTGGGTGATTAACGCCTAATGTGTGTACATGTTGTTTTTAGATGGGTCGCAAAAACCGACCATATTCCATGGTTCGATTGCAGCACGGACATCATTTGGGTTGAACGTACCATTGCTTACATGTGTATAGAACGTGCCAACTGTTTTGCAAAATGCTTGATCGTTTGCATGTAGAAAGTCTGGTGCATATCCTGCTTGCCGTTGCCGTTCTGTGTAGTCAGCGCCAGCAAAATAGAGCATAACAAACTGCGAGAACATATCAAAATCATGAAAGCAACAGTAGGAGCCGTGGATAAGTTGGTCAACGAGCCTTGCTTGGTTTTGGATAATTTCTTTGTAATTTTGCAAGCCGCTCGCTGTGCCGATGTTTTGCATAAGAAGATCAATTCCATAAAGTGTGTGTGCAATTCCAGTGCTATGGAGCGGGTCAATGAAGAAAGCGGAATGCGGAAGCATCGCCCAATTTTCGCCAACTATTTGTTTTGCGTATCGTTGCAAACGTGTTGTTTCTACAATTGGGCGAATTGGTGTGGCATGTTCGAATTGTTTTTGAATGTCTGGGAATTCTGCCATCAGAGATTCCCATGTATCGTTTGGTCTTGAAGCATTATCTAAAACAAAACCAGCACTTGTTACTCCCGAGTCGAAATGGAGTACGTACATCCACCCGCCATGAAAGATGTGATGAAGAGCAGAATCATGGCAAGGGTAGGGGTGCTTCTGTTTGCCATGCAGTTTTCCCCACGAACTCACACCATTGAAGTGGGAATAGATTGCTCTGGAGTTCGTATGAAACGAGGTGCAGTCTTGCTCGATGCCCAGAGGATTAGAACCACCTGTGGCATCGATAAGAAACTTCGTAGTGCACGACAAATTGTCAGCCTCTAACTTCCAACCATCATCTTCATGCAAAGTGACACTTGTGTTATCAAAATACGAAATTCCCGTCCGCTTGACCTCTTCAACAAGAAACGCATCAAGGTCGCTGCGTAACCAATTGCTATCGCAATCAATTCCATCGGGGCTTGATTCTACAAGCAATTCATTTTCAATATTAGGATGATGAATATACGTAAAGCCCCGTTTCGGCCCGCATCCAAGTTCGGGGTATGTTTGCTTCCATGTTCCATAGCGTGCAAGCGGAGCAAGTCGCGGCAGGTTGTATTTTGTTGCGATGTTTGCAAGTGCAATGTCTGCTTGTGGCGTAGAAGATTCGCCAATTGCGAATCGAGGGTGTGAACTTTGTTCAACAAGTATTACATCCATGCCCATTTGGTTGGCGATGAGTGCTGTGATTGAACCGCCAATGCCAGAGCCAAGTATTACTAGGTCACTTTGCATCCCAAGTATCCCCGAAGACTCTTCCCTTGTTTTTTGAAAGACCATAATTCACAACTTCTTCGAGTGATTCAGGGGTCGAAGGTTCAAAATCGGTAAGGCCAATCCTGGGGTTTGGCCGAAGTGGAATAACTGTACAACATTCGACACCAATAGAATGCGCAAAGTCAATAGATTCTTTCGCCCAGTGTTTCCCCGATTCTTCGCTTTGCCAAGGAGCGCGTAGTAATATAAATGCGCGGACAAAAATACCATGTTCGAGCATAGCCGTAGTTGCACGCTCAAAATCATCGAGCGTCATATTTTTATTGAGCCGTGGCAAAACTTCTGGGTCTACAGTTTCAAGCCCCATCGCGACATCAAGTTGCGGAGTCAAGTACTCTGCAAACTCGAAACACCCTGCACTGATTAGTTTTGGATGCGCCTCGACGATGACCGTTTCGTACTCTTGAATTTCGTCTGCAATATCAAAAGTGTCTTGCTTTGGAATTGATTGCCTATCGAAAAAACTTCCTGCGTTATATAACTTAATGTGTTTCGCTTTTGGAAGAGTGTCAAGAGCATCGCGTACTTGTTTGGCAACTGCGCCGATGTCAACTGTGTAGTCAAGCGTGTTCTGCCACAAGTCACACATTACGCATTTGAAGGGGCACTCTTTGTTTGTAGTAAGAATAATATTGTGGTCATCAATAGTCCCACTTCGTGTTAACTCAGGCTCTGAGAACGCACCGTATGCTTTTTTGACATCGAGTTTGTTTTTAACAGTCAAACGCAATTGAAAAAGCCTTGCGGTAGGGGGCCGGTGAGTTTCCAAACACTCTTTCATGTGCAGCGCCATCTTGGAATCGACACTTTTCAAAGATGGGCATATGCATCCCAGTTACAGCTTCGATACCACTGGCAACTACTTGCCCTTTTAGTGCATACAGTTTTTCGTGATCCCAGTCGGTCAAGTCAATGAATGGAATTCCTTCGGCAACTTCGATAACATTTGGAAGCATGAATGGGCTAAAACCTTTGAAGCCATATTTTTGCATCGGTGCATATCCGCGAGTGCATGCTCTGCTTAGCCCACCACTAAACGTAAGTGAGTGTTTGATTGCATCAACGCCCCAGCCTTCTTGGTAGAGCATTTGGTTACTTAAAACGCTTTTGATTGAAAGTTCAGGATTTTCTTCAATAGGGTAATCCTTCATGTTTTCATCACCACCATCGCCATCAATAAGGTACGTAAAGTCTTGGTAACGCTCTCGAATTCCGCGGCAGAGTGCGAGAGTCATTGCGCCAGATTGGATGTCGAGTGGTTTGTAATCTTCGATTGTTTTTACTGCGTTTTGTAAATTGACCCAACTTGCCGGAGCTTCTATGACTTCATGAAAGAGTTCCATGTCAAGATTCGCTAAAAACTCATGCGCTTGTTTTGCATCATTACCTTTGCCATCAATGCTGAGGGTAAACGCTTTGAGGCGTGCTAGATTCATACCTCTGTTTTTCATTACATGGTGAGTTGCAAGGAAAACAGCGCCAGAATCAATTCCGCCAGAGAACATCACGCCAATTGGTTCATGAACAGGAATAGTATCAAGCCATTTCGAGATGCCCACCGAAAGTTCTGCGATGTAATTTTCAGCGTAATTTGAATCATTCACATTTCTTGCTGGATTAAAGAAGCGAGTACAAACAGGATTCGGGTCTGGGCAACCGACAAGTGCAATTTCTGTAAGGTGGTGAGCGGGGACCATACGTGTATACGATGGGTGGAATTGGTCGCCGAAGCCTTGGTCATCAAGCCATTCCCGAATTTGGTCTATTCGATCAGCGATAAGCAAGGCTGGGCCAGCAACTTTTTTCACAATGAAATACCGCATAGGGAATTGCAATGAACGCGCCATACGAATGATGTGGTTATGCCGAGCCATGATGGCAAAGTGCCCTTCGATTTCTCGAATCGATTCAACATCACCTGAAGCAACACGCTTTGTTGCTTCTTCGATGGACATGTTGAAAATCATGTTTCGACTATGGTCAGTGAGGTCGATGACCTCGTTAATCATGTCAGGATAATGCGGTTGTAAATTAGCAAGGTCTTCTCGTGTTTTTTGCATGTATGAATCATACAACCAACAGCAAGAACTTATTGCTGAGATTCGCTCCAAGCAGTTAGGATTTCTATATCTGCCGGAAGTAACCCCGCTTCTGGGTGCAAGGGCACATAGAACCAGAGTGGCATTTCGCCTTCAGTAACTTCTTCGCCAATTTCTTTGATTTTGTGCCTTCGCCGTTTTTCGCTGTACGTGTCCCACTGTGAGAAATTCAAATGTTTACGGCCATCTTGTACGTCTTTTCCAACTAACCAAGATGCAGGTGCAACATACGAATACCACGGCCATTTTGTTTCGTTAGAGTGACAGTCATAACATGATCGGTGGAGAATGGCCATGACTTTGCCCGGAGCTTCAATTGTGCCAGTTACTGGCGGGTTTGTGCGATCAATCGGAATAGCGACACTGAGTATGCCAATAAGAATGACAACTGCAATGACAATGCGCCATATGGTTTGTTTTTGTAGTCGTTTCATGATTACTGCAAAGTAGTTTACACGTTAAACAAAAAATTGACAATGTCGCCGTCTTGCATGGTGTAGTTTTTGCCTTCACTGCGAAGTTTTCCAGCATCCTTAATCGCTTTTTCGTTCCCAAGGGCGAACAAGTCTTCAACATGAAAACATTCCGCGCGGATGAACCCTCGTTCAATATCGCTATGAATTACGCCAGCTGCTTGCGGAGCAGGGGCATCTTTTGGAATTGGCCACGCGCGTACTTCCTTTTCGCCAGCAGTGTAAAACGTACTTAGTCCAAGCAAGGTGTTTAATGCACGAGCGAGTGGGCCAACTGCGGGCTCGATAAGCCCCATGGATTCAAGCATTTCACTTTGATCGGCATCATCAAGTTCCGCAATTTCAGATTCGAGTGTTGCACATACGGCGACACTTTCGCCACCATTATCGTTTGCGTATTTCGCGACATATTGTGCGGCTTCAGAGTCACCGTTGACATCATCTTCACTGACGTTCGCAACATAGAGCATTGGTTTTGAAGTCATTATGCCGTAGCTTTTTAAAATCGCGCGGTCGCTTTCATCCCAGTCGCCATCGCGTGCTGGTTTTTCTTCTTCTAGTAACTCGTTCACTTTCGTTAGCACTTCGACACGCTTCAGTGCATCTTTGTCGCCATGTTTTGCAGTCCGGTCTGCTTTTTCAATAGCGCCTTCGACGACGACCATGTCTGCAACGATGAGTTCGCCGTCCATAGCACCCAAATCACTTGCTGGATCACAATTTTCGTAGCATTTTACAACTTGGCATAGGGCGTCAACGTTGCGAATATGCGCGAGCACCGTGTTCAGGTTAGACCCACCAGTCGGCACTCCGGGAAGGTCAACGACTTGCAAGGTCGCTGGAATAACTTTTTGAGCAATGATGAATTCCGTAATTTTCGCTAGGCGTGGATCTGGAATTGGAGCAATGCCCATGTTCGGTTTCATGCTGCCAACTTGCACAGCAACGCTATGCGCTGTGAGGGCAGTAAATAGAGTCGTTTTACCAACGCCTTGTAATCCAATAAGTCCACATTCCATATCAGTCAATTCTCCTTAGAATCGATACATTGTACCAACGATTGGGCGCATGTCGAGGGTCTGGTCCGGGGCCCGGTCCGGGGTCTGGTACAGCGCCTGATGCGGGGTCTGGTACACCTATAATGTTTTTGTTTTTGTTAAAGGTGTACCAGGCCCCGGTCTAGACCCCGTATAGTGTGAAGATGATCACAGAACTATTTTTGGTATTGGCGTTGGTTGCAGGTGGCGGAGAATTTCAGAAGCAACTCGATCTTGCGGGCGATAACAGGCTTGAAATTGAACAAGCAATTCGCGAAGTTCCAGAGACGCAAAAAGCAGGGATGGAGTGGTTGTTGACGCATATGCCGGAAGACGATTTGAAGACGCTTACTGGCGAATTTTTACTGACAAATTGTGACCTTGCATACGAAGCGTGGGAAAGTGCCCCATGGAAAGAGCAAATTACAGAAGAAGTCTTTTTTGATTGTATTCTGCCGTATGCCAATGTGAACGAACGCAGGGATGATTGGCGTGGAGATTTCAATGAACGATTCTCTGGAATTGTTGCATCTGCAAAAACACCTACCGAGGCAACAGTGCTTCTCAATCAAACAATCTTTAATTTGGTAGATGTGCATTACTCGACCAAGAGACCAAAGGCAGACCAATCGCCTTTTGAAAGTATCGAGGCGGGTATGGCTTCTTGCACCGGCTTAAGTATTCTTCTTGTGGACGCATGCAGAAGTGTAGGCGTGCCAGCAAGGTTCGCAGGGACGCCGCTATGGTACAACGACAGCGGTAATCATTCATGGGTAGAGTTTTGGGACGATGGTTGGCATTACACAGGGGGTGCAGAACCAACTGGGGATCGAGTAGATGAGTCATGGTTTGATGGCTCTGCCTCTAAAGCCACCAAAGGCGATCCGCAACACGCAATTTTTGCTGTGACATGGAATAAGAGCGAACAACATTTTCCTCTTATTTGGTTGCCAAATGTACAAACATATGGCGCTGTAGATGTAACAGATAGGTATACAGGCACTGATGCATCTGCCAGTATTCCAATTCGTGTCCGCGCAATCAGCGAAGATGGAAGCAGGGCAATTGTTCAAGTAATACTTGCAGGGGAGAATGGCGAACTCATTGCGGATGGAGTTACAAAAAATGATTTTTCAGACGCAAACGACCATTTGACTTTCCATGTTGCAAAAGGCGATGTTGTCACAATTTATTCAAAATACGATGCCGTAACTTTGAAAGCTAATAAAGAGCGAATCGTAACGCTTGAACCAGATCGATTAACGAAGCGAGGCGCAAAATTTTTCGCAAACCAGGTATGGGAGTCGCGAGCTGAGCAAATACAGAATCAACGACAAGATGAAATGAAAGATCTTGTTCTTACCTACGAAGATAAAAAAATGCCGTATTGGTTTGCAACATACGGTGATGCGCCGTTCGGTGAAAAATCACTTTGGATTTCAATGCATGGAGGTGGCGGCGCACCACCAGAAGTGAATACAAAGCAATGGGAAAATCAAAAGCATTTGTATACTTTAGAAGAAGGTGTGTATGTTGCTCCTCGAGCGCCTACAGATACCTGGAACTTATGGCACCAAGCACATATCGATCCAATGTTTGAGCGGTTAATTGAAAACATGATTGTGTTTGAAGGTGTGAATCCGAACAAGGTCTACATCATTGGATACAGTGCAGGCGGGGATGGTGTTTTTCAGCTTGCACCACGAATGTCTGATAGGTTAGCAGGCGCGGGTATGATGGCAGGCCATCCAAATGAAACTAAACCAGAGGGCTTGAGGAATTTGCCGTTTGCATTGCATATGGGTGCAAACGACGGTGCATACGATAGAAATACAATAGCAACACAATGGAAACAGTCGCTAGAAGATTTGCAATTGGAAGATACAGAAGGGTACGTACATCAGGCAGTTATCCACGAGGGTAAAGGTCATTGGATGGATCGGCAAGAGGCCATGGCACTTCCATGGCTCGCTAAACACGAGCGTAATCCGAATCCTCGTACAGTAGTTTGGGTACAAGACGATGTGCTTCACGATCAAATGTATTGGTTAGGAGTACCTACGCCAAAAGAACGAACGAAAATTGTTGCCTCTTTCGATGGTCAAACTATTACGATTCACGAAAGCGATGTCGAAACAATCACTGTGTATTTGAACGACTCGATGCTTGATCTCGACAAGCCTGTCCTCTTGAACTACAAAGATAGAGAGTTAGGTTCTTACGAAGTTGTTCGTAGCCAGCAAGTGATTACTGAGACTCTTCGTGATGGCGAGGATTGGTACAGCGCTACACTTACCTTTTCATTGCCTTAATTTCTCAAAGGCAGTTGCTCTACTAGAGTTTCAAGCGCATCAATTGAACTTTTTATTGCCTCTAGTGTTGCAGCATAGTAATGTTCGGTGTGGTAGAAATACTCTGCTACCTCTGCATCAATAATATGCACTTGCTTTGGGTCTTCTTCTGGAATAAGGACGTATTGCCCAAGACGGAATTGGTCTAGGGCTAAGGTCTCTGAACCATTGTTTAAATCTACAACATTTTTCAAAGCGATAGATCTTCGTAGGCGCATTAAATCAGAGGGATTATGAATAACAATGGTGCTGCGCTTTGAACCCGACGGCGTATCTTTATTGAGTTCAAGTAACAAACTCTTCCATTGCCTTTCGTCGTCGCAACCTACGGATTGCACGTAAGGAATAGCTACATCTTGTTCGAATGTAATTGTAAGTGCTCTGTTTACTCCTTCCGCAAAGAAATCGTCCGCATCGTTTGAACCAATTGTTGCTGACATGGCGTGGTTAAGAAACTCAACGCCCATTCCATTCACTTGTTCTTCCTTAAAGAAGGCAAGGCGACTAGCTGGGATTGATGCTGCAAGGTCTAGTCGCTTGATAATTTCATACACCATGCGAGTCACTAATATAGATTCGCCAGGGAAATGACCGCCAGCAAAAGCAGCAACAGTCGGGTTGCTTTTATATGTGTAATCTTGTTCGATTAATTGCTGTGCGATATCGCTGTATGTTCGCAATTGTTCGTTGTTTTCGATGAATGCTAAATCGAACACGTCGTCTGCGCGAATTCGATACGAATCCCTGAACAGTTCATTATCTACGTTGTCAAATCGCGGGTCATCTTTCGGCATTGCGCTAAGAGCACGCCCATTCTCAGGCAAAACATGCGGCGTAAGCACAATGATGACTTCGGTGCGTGTTGATGTAGTACGTTCTGCTTGGAATAGTCCACCAATAAAGGGCAGATCGCCTAAGAGGGGAACTTTGTCCAATACTGTGTGATGTTCTTTATTAACGAGTCCGCCAATAATAAATGGTGTGTCATTAGGAATACGTCCATATGTCTGAACGCGTCTACTAGAAATTGTCGGCGCTGAAGCAAGTAGTCGCAGTTCCGGTGCCGGGCCACGAATTTCCAAGTCAGCGCCTGGTACTCTCGACGAAACAATTGTATCAATGAGCATGCTGACTTCACTACCATCTGCTGAAATTCGAGGTCGCACATTTAACATAATTCCAGTGGGCAAATATTGAAAGTTAAACGAAAGTGTGTCGGCATTCGTAATTCCGGAAGTGCTCGTAGCGATAGGAATGTCTTGGCCGACTCTAATTGTGGATTGCCGGTTATTCAACGTCAATACACTTGGTCTTGATAAAATCTCTGCGTGCCCGTCTTGAATCAACGCACGAAGTTTCATGCCGAGAATCCAGTTACTTGCATTGCTAAACGGTCGAGAGAGATCAATTCCCTCTAACACGGCTCCTAAGGTGTCGCTTGTTGAATCTGCATTCAGTTGGCCACCAGTGATCGATGTGATACCATTATTTGTATTTGAAAGATTCCAATCGATACCTAAATCTTTCAGACCATCTTCGTTGATTTCAAGGACCATGCCTTCAATGAAAATTTGTCTTGCTGGTCGGTCAATATAATCGGTAAGTAGTTTGTTAATTTTGCTGAAATGGGCTGGTCGCGCTTTGTCAAAGAACACAATGAGTTGCGCTGTTGGTGAAGCAATCATGTTGTTTGCTAGCTGATTAGCTGTACTAGGTACCATGCTCATCCCAAACGCACCTCCGTCAATTGCACCACCACCTACAAGGCCAGTGTGTTCAGCAGTTGGTTCAGGGATAAGGACAACATACGGAAGCTGTTTCCACTCTATGTCTGTTGGTATTTCTGAAGGCGTTGAAAATGTGGTTATGCCATACCCATTTAATATTTCAACTGCAGTTGGTGCGTCGATATAACTCAATTGTATAATTTCGCTTCCAAGGTCGCCAATAGTTAAACTTGCACGAGTTGCTTCAAGCGATGCGAGCGATTCGGTTACGAACTCCTGCAACGCATCAATTTCTGCGTTGTGGGAAGAATCGTTTCCAGCAATCGTGATTCCTTCGCACCAAATATGAGGTGGTTGAGATTGGTAGAGTTTGTATCCGAGTCGGATGATATACGTACTGCCATCTATTTTTTTGGCGATGGAAACATGTTCAGTAACCCCATCCGGCGGACTATGAAGCACACCATCTAAAACATTACTTGCACTGGAATATCCACTGTATTGGTACTTCGTTACGATAATGTCGATGAGTTCGCCAATTTCGGTTGTGCTCATCGCAGCTAACGGAAGGTAGAGATGCTTTGGCGGGCTATCACCACCTTCTTGTTCCGGGATAAGTTGAGCAATTTCTTCTGCAGATATTTCTTTTGGCGCCACAGGTTCAGGCGCTTCTTCTGCAAGAAAAACGATGGTTGGTTCACCTAAGGCTTCGTCAATCGCATCCGCTAGTTCTTTGAAGTCAACACTTTCATCAACTTCGAACACTGCACCGTTACTGCTTGGGGTTTCCATCGCAAGCACGCTTGTAGTGGTCGTAGTCGAGCACCCAATAGCACCAAACAACAAAGAAGCAGAGGCAAGCAAAATCGTTCCAAGTTTCGCAACAGGGTGTTTCATATTTGATTTGGTGTTTGTTTTGTCTTGCATGATTGTATTTTGGTCAAGGGTTATTACACGGCCCATTAGTTCTAAAACAGCAGGGTCGTGCGTTACTATTATGACGGTTCTGCCTGACATATGGTCAAGAACATCTTTGATAATTTGTTTTGCTGCTGTGGCCTCGATGGATGCTGTAATCTCATCAATTATAAGGGTTTGCGGCTTGCGAACGAGTGCTCTAGCGAGATTGATTCGTTGTTTCTGCCCATGAGATAACTCTACACCGCCATCACCAATACACGTGTTGTAACGATCGGGAAGTCTTTCTATCACTTCATGCGCACCTGTGAGTTTGCACGCTTCAATGATTTGTTCTGCGGATGCCGTTGGCCTCGCGTAGCGCAAGTTGTCAAGAATAGTGGAGTTGAACAAAAATGCATCTTGAAAAGCAATTCCAAACATGCCTCTGACATCTTGCAAACGCATGTCTCTTATGTCATCTCCGCCGATGGTAATTTTTCCTGAAGTGGGGTCATTGAATCTTGGAAGTAAACTCAGAAGCGTACTTTTGCCTCCTCCGCTAGGTCCAGTAATTGCAATATGTTCGCCCGCGTCCACGCAAAGGTTTATATGTTCAAGTACTTTTGTTGAGTCATCGAATATAAACGTGACATCCGTTAATTCTATTGGGCCAACAAGTTGAATAGTCTGCGTTCTGGTTCGCATGTCGTATGCAATTTCATCTACAGGTTCGTCGAGCATTTCAAGCACACGGTCAACGCTTGCGGAAGTTTGTGAAAAGTGTCCAGTGCCACTGATAATTTCAAGGACTGCTGGATACAACATTCGAACGTACCAGAAGAACATGAGGAAAGTACCAATTGTCATGCTCCCTGCATGGACTTCCCAGGCTCCGTAACCAAGAAGTAACACAGTGCCTGCGCCAACAAGTAAATCCGCAACAACTTTTTGTGCAAACTGAAATCGCTTTGTTTTAATTTGATTGTCACGTCCAGCGCGAATCGTTTGTAAGAATGATTCCGATTCTCGTTTTTCTGCAGAGAACCCCTTGATAACTTGAGCGCCCATAAATGATTCGACTAAGTTTCCATGTGCTTCTGCCAGATGTTCTTGCGCACGGTGGTGACTGTCACGAATAGGTAGGTAAAACTTTTTATATGTCCACAAGTGGAAGGGGAGAACCAAAGTACTCGCTAGAGCCAGTTTCCAATTTAACACATACAACAAGACAAGAATTATTTGAAATTCGATGATGTATCGAATGAGCGTCGGTAATTTATCTTGGATGAATGTTTGAATACGAAACGTATCATCCATTACTCGAGAACTAATTTTCCCAGGTCTATTCGCTTTGTAAAAATCCATGCCAAGTTGCTGCATATGATCAAATAACCGCTGACGTAAATCAAAACAGACGTGCTCGCTTACCCGAACTGAAATCATGCGGCTGATGTAATACAGAACATTACGCATGACATAAATCGTGCATAATGACACAAGAATAATTGTGAGTAGTTCCCAGCCACCCGTTCCAGCAGCAAGCGCTGGAAACACATTGTCTACAAGAAGAGAGAGTGCCCACGGCAAAACCATATCTGCCAGAGCAAGCATCCCAACAAGGATGACGACCATAGTGATTTGACCACCCCAGGGTCGTATAAGTTGACCAAAACTAAGAAGACCGTTTGTTTCTCTATTGGATGTGCTCATTGCCCGCACATCGTAACAGGCAATGCTCGCCTTCCCAAGGTATTATTCACCGCTACCGGCTCTATCGTGTCCGTAAGAAGGTTTTCCGCCTACCCAAACTTGTCTAGCGTCCACAATAAAGAGACCGTTTTCGTTGATGTCTACAACCGAGCCTTCTACAACTACGTAGCCTAAAACTTCCAAGCCATGGTCACCGTCTACGCTGAACAGATACACATCGCCAGCTTCGTCCATAAAACGAATTGTGCCAAGGCCTTGTGTGATTAGATCTGGGTCTTCGCAACAGTAATCTTCAGGGGTCGCACAGTGTTCTTCTTCGCCCATTAGTTCGCAAGAAAGAAGCGATGGATCAGCGACAATCATCATCGCAAGTGTAGGTACAAAGGAAGCATTCTTGCGACCACCAACTCGTGCGAGGAACGTTACGCTGTCACCTTTTTTCGCGGTCTTTTTTACCTCAGTAAGGTCTTTCACATCGCTTGGTCTATCAGCAGTGAAAAATGTGTTAGGTAACGAAGTAGGTGCCGTTGATGTGGATTCTGTTGCTGTGGCTGAATTATCGTTGGCGCCACCACAACTAATGAGAGCTGCAGTAACGAGAGAGAGTAATAAAAGTTTCATAGTATTGTTTCCTTATTTATTCTGATGCGCGGAGCGCTTCTGGGATTGGTAATTGTAAACATCGTAACGCAGGAGCAATTGCGCCAATAACGCCAAGCAGCAAGCCTGACCCTATACCAAGCGCAATAATTTCTGCGGTCATTGAGAGAGTAAAAGTCCCCATAGAAAAGCGAACGGTAAACCCATCAAGAGCAAACATAGCAATGGTGCATGCAATGATTGCTCCTACAGAAGCCGAGAGTATGGACTCTTGTACAAGCGATAGAGCGATTGCGCCTCGTTGATACCCAAGGGTTTGTAGCGTGCCGACTTCACGAACGCGACTTGCAAATGCAGCATAGGTCGAATTAAAACCTCCGAGCATGCCGCCAATGGCGATCATGATGCAAGTAATCACAACCATCAGTTCAATTGGTTTGTAAAAGTCAGCAAGTGCAGAAAAGTATTCGTCTTCAGAAATAGCTGCGAGTTCTAAATCAATTCTGCTTGCAGCGAACATATCAAGGTCGCTTGGCTTCGCACTGTCAAGAGCAACGATGACACACGAAAGGGTATCGCGTTGGCTTGTGATTTGCAAATCTGTGAGCGATGTCCAAATTTCACCCTCAACAATACCGCCGTCTGCTTCAAATACTCCACTCACTGTGTATTCGTCATCGTCGAGTACTATCGAAGAACCAATTGAATCACTCGCTTCGGTGTACCCTAGAGTTAATGCAGCAAGTTTTCCAACGACCATTTCATTGCGACCGTTTCGTGGTGCAATACCCTGTGTGATATGCACTCGGTCGTGTACAAGGTACGCCTCTGGCCGAATGCCTCTGATAAGCACCAAACGATCTTCACCGTTCACTAACAAAGGCATTTGGATATGAATTTCTGGAGAAACGCCTTCTATTCCTGCGCGCTTTCGAAAACCATCGATACTACCAGCAACTATTCCAGCGGTATCCATGCCAACTTCACTTCGCTCAACACTTTCTACACTACCAGCGCCAAGGAGCATGATGTTTTGTTTGGCGCCACTTACAGCTAATGTTGCTTGCATGCCAACCATAAAGCTGCCAGCGATCATTATAAGTAAGACAACAAGTCCACTGCCAAACACAGTGAGTGCAAGGCGCATAGGCGAACGACCAAGGTTCCGAGTTGCATATTCAAAAGGCAATAATTTCATGGGTACTCCTTTAGACAGCTCTGAAACAAGTTGCGATGTCGGTTCGTGCAAGGCGAAGGGCAGGCAATAATGCGGCAAACATGCCAAGACCAAGTGCTAAGGCGACGCCCATGATTGCAGCTGCAGGTCCTGTGGACATTTCAATGTTGACGCCTTCCATGGTCATTGTGAATTGACCAAACTGCATAGTTAAGAAGGCTGCAACGCCACCTAAAATTCCGCCAATAATTGCAATCGTCGCGCCTTCAAGTATGACCATCCAACCAATGAGCCAGCCGGTGTATCCAAGGGTTTGCAAAACTGCATGGTCTCGAACTCGGTCGCGCATTGCAAGTACAACTGCATTAGCAACTAATGCGAATACAGCTGCAAGTGCGCCCCAGGCAAGCATTCCTGCGACTTCTGCTAGGTGCACGATATCTCGTGCGGCTCTGCCAACGAAAGCTTTTTCAGGGAACGTAGAAGTAGGGTGTTCGTCGTGCGCAAATGCTTCGTCAATAGAGGAAGCAACGCTTTCAAGCTGGTTTGGATCTTCCACTTGTACATTGAACTGCGTAACGATAGTCCCCGTACCACCTTTCCTCGAGGTCTCTTGCAAGAATGGAAGTTGCACAATTGCAACATTCTTATCTTGTGCTTGCTCAGTTTCTTGAATGCCTGCTACAAATATTTCGATGCCAGCCGCAGAGAATCGATCGCCGACTTTTATACCTCGTCTTTTCGCAAGTGCAGAGCCAACGATAGCTCCATCGCCGCGTTTTTTCCAGTCCGCAACGGAGCCTTCTACTATGACACCATCTTTTGCAAGGGCGTGTTGTATAGAATCACGCGGGACGCCGCGAAACGTTACAACGTCAAGCGATGCACCGCAGTTTGAAACAAGTATTTGAATTGGAACAACGCTTGCAACACCAGAGAGTTGCTCAATTCGGTCTTCGTAATACTGCGGAAGCCTACTTGTAAAAGGGCAATATCGATTTTCACGGTAGACCACAAGTGTGGTTTCTCCTGCGGTCATCTCTGTAGCTTCCTTCACGCCAGTTCGCATGGATTCAACGACCACGAATAGGAACATTGCAATTGCAATACCTCCTAGAGTAAGTGTTGACCGAATAGGAGAACGTTTAATTTGTTTTAGAACAGTTGGTATGACGCGTAAAATTCTCATGTTGTCACCTGCTCGATAAGTTGACCCTTTTCAAGGTGCAAAAGTGTGTTTGCCCACTCTGCCGTGCGTGGGTCATGTGTAACCATTACAATTGTTTGCCCTTGCTCTGTTTGCAAAGTTTGCAATAAGTCCATAATGGCAGTGCCCGTTTCGCGATCAAGGTCACCAGTTGGTTCATCTGCAAGAAGAATGGTTGGCTCGGTAACAATGGCGCGGGCGATTGCGACTCGTTGTTCTTGACCACCAGAAAGTTGCCTTGGGTAATGGTCATGCCTATCGCTAATACCTACAACATCAAGAGCGTGCGATACTTTTCTATGTCTTTCATTACGAGATACGTTATGTAATAGCAATGGAAGCTCTACATTTTCGTATGCAGTCAGTACTGGAATAAGGTTGTAGAGTTGAAATATGTACCCAATATGATCTGCTCTCCATTGAGCGAGTGCGTTGCGTCCGAGTGTGTGCATTGGAGCACCATCGATAAGCAACTCGCCTTCGCTGGGTCTGTCTATGCCTGCAAGCAAGTTTAACAATGTTGTTTTGCCTGACCCAGATGGGCCCATGAGCGCAACAAATTTTCCTTTCTCAATTTCTAAATCAAGATTTCTAAGTGGCGTGATTTGCTCAGAACCACGATAGTAATGTTTCGTTAATTGTTTGCATTGGATGAGAGTCATTTTAATGAGCTCCTTCTAGTTGTACAACATCGCCTTGGGAAAAGTTGATTTCGCTTGTAATTATTTTTTCGCCAGTAGATAGCCCAGACAGAACTTCAATCCAACCATCGAATTCGTTTTCGCCTAACACTATGCTTCTGCGATCTGCTGAACCTCTGCCTTTTGACAATCCTGATATTACCCATACCTCAGGGTTCGATTTATCTTGTATTGCGTCAATTGGAATAAACACATGTTGTTCAGTCCATGTACCTGCCGCGCTTGCTTCGCGTTCAGGTTGTAAAATTTTCACACGTGCAAGCATGTCGGGTTTCAGTAGTGGTGAAGGATTGAGAATTTTAACTTTTGCTTCCATCGTATTCTTTTGTTGGTCTGCGCGATGAACGAAACGAAGCACTTCGCCTTCAAAAGTAGTGTTTGGCAATACATCTACAATAATTTTTGCAGGATGCCCTACGCCAACTGAAGATACATCAGAAAGCGGTACGTCGGCTCGCACCTGCAACTTCGTTGGATCGTATAAGTGAACGATATGCGATCCGTGTTCGCTTCCACCGAATCGTATCACTGATCCAGGTGATGCTATGAGTTCAATCACTACGCCATCGAGTGGCGAAACTACGGTGCAACGGTCAAGGGCAAGTTGCGCGGTATCACGAGCCACTTTTGCATCGTGCATGGATGCTTGAGCTATTTCAACATTTGCTTCTTCAGTTAAAAGTCGCAAACGAAGGCGTTCCACTGGTCCCGCTGCCAAAGACCCAGAATCAACAAGCGGTCTTTTGCGGTTGTATTCATCTGCGAGTTCCTGCATTTTTGCCTGAGCAGCATTGCATTTGCCTCGCCATAGTTGCACTTTTGCGTCCGCAGCTTGAACTGCAAGTTCGTTATCTTCCGAAACGAGTTTTGCTATTGGTTGACCTTTGTCGACAACATCGCCTTCAAGGACAAGTACCTCTTCAACAATTCCCTGCGTAAGTGCGCCTACATACACCGAGTAAGGTTCAGCTTCTACCCATCCTGGTGCTTGCACTATCGAACCTAGGCCTTCGCCTATTTCTTGAGGTATGTCTGTGACAACGTCACGCATAACAACAGTAACAGCTTGGACTTTCGTTGATGGTCGTATAGATTGCCAACTCGCATAGATAAGCACACACGCTGTAACTGCGATGATTGCTACTGGGACTCCTAAGCGAGTCAAGAAACGTCTTTTTGGTTGTGGGATAGTAGTATTCATTTGTATATTCCTGTAAAAGTTCCGCCGACTGCTCGTTCAAGAGCAATAACGGTAGTGGAAACAATGAGTGCATCTTGCAACTTGTGTTGCTTCGCTTTAATAAGTTCCCGTTGGATAGGTATAAGCTGAAGTGGGTGAAACTCGCCACGTTTGTCTGCGTCCACGGCTCGCTCTAAGGATGTTTCTGTTACGCGTACAATTTGTGAATCGATGTCTAGTTCCAAAGTAGAAGACAAGAATGATTCATGAAGTGTTCGAACTTCTTTCACTACTGTACGCATAGCATCGATGTATTCAAACATTGCTTGTTGCATTTTAGAATCTGCAACAGATTCTTTTGCATCGCCGTCCAGCGCAATGGTGATTGATCCACCAGGAAGAATTGCTTGACGGTCACCAAAGTTTTCATTAAACATAACGCTTGCAGAGATGAGTGGAGGATTCGCAAGACCAACTTCTGCTGATCGTTTTGTAATGATTGCACGCTTTGTTGCAAGGTCTAGGCGTTGCTCAATTGCAAAGGATAGAAGTGTTACATCGCTATAGTCAGTGTAGTTTGTAAGTTGCAAGGGTATTACATCTAAAACACTTTCAACTTCTGGGCAGCCCATCGCATGGAGCAATTCTAAATTTGCTATAGCAAGCTTATTCGCCGCTTGTTGCGAAGTGTGTTCTGATTGAAGCATAGAAATACGCGCTTTGTCGATGGCATTCCCTGAAGCTTCACCAACCGAAGCGTGCTCGATTGTAATTCCCAGTGCACGTCTCGCAAGTGTTGTGTCTTGCTCAGCTAGCTCCAACAGAGTTGCATAATTCGATACCGTTAGGTGTTTGGTGCGAACATCTGCAACAACTTCAATAGTCCTGCTTGCTGCAGTAAGAATTGCTTGCTGTAGAGTTTGTTCAGCTGCAGCGATTCGGTCGGGTCTAGTCCAGAGCCAACTCAAGCCTTGCATTCCTTGCAGTATTATTGGAGCACCAGATAAGCCATCAATCGCAATCCCAAAAGCGCCATTTATTGTTGGGTTCGCTGGAAGTTCTGCTTGCGCTATTTCAGCTCTGCGTTGCACGATGATAGATAAATCGCGTTTCAAAAGCGCATCGTGGGTAATTGCGTATGCGAGGGCGACATCTGCTGAGAGTGATTCGCCGGGTTGCCAAGCTTGCGATTCATCTATGACGACCGGTAGTTGCTTTTGAGCGAGCTTGCGAGCCGATTGCACATCTTTGGTTGCATCGATCGATGCTGCACAACCAGTCAGGAGTGAGAACACACTAATTTGAATTATTCGTTGCAGTTTGAAACTGCGTACATTTGGAAACATGTAAAAGTCCTTTTCATAGAGACAACACACACATCATATAAAGAGTGTAAAAAGTGTAGGTCTATGAAATTTAGACTTGCAGAATGATAGCACCACGCAATGGAGGCGCGTTGCTATAGCCGATTTTCGAAATGTTGGGAACGGGCGGGCCGTGCGACACTGCCATGATGCGTTGGTCATGCGAGAACAAATCAAGAGTTGCAAAGAAAGGTGCAGGTGTAGTAGCACCGATGATATCGATTGGTGCTGTCCACTGCGGTGTAGCCACTGCGCCTTTGATAGTGCAGCCACAGTCTCCATCGCAAGGCACATTTTCTAAGCCATCGTCAGTTTTTTCTTCTGCAATACAAGATGTTTTTTGCTTTTGGCAACAAGAAGTGTCGTCAACAATAGTAACTGCGACTTCAGTTGCGCAACAGGATGAAGGAGCGCCTGTAGCAGTCTTCACAATGCAACAACATAAAGGCATGGTGAATACAAGCACCATTGCCATCATGTGAGTAAAGATTCCGTGTCTGTGATACATCGAACTTATTAGTATACCCTCAACGGTTTCTGAAGCAATTAAAATGCATTATTTGTAAGAAAATACGCCCCTCGTCCAATAATAGGGGGTTTGTTATCTTTACTATGTACGCATGATTGAATTACTTACAGCTGCAGTTTTCGCGTATTCTCAACCTTCTGTACCAGACTCCAAATTAGATTGGTGGAGAGATTCCCGCTTTGGGATGTTTATTCATTGGGGTTTGTACGCAGTTCCTGCTGGAACGTGGAAAGATAAAGGCACAGGCCATGCGGAGTGGATTCGCACTACAGCGCAAATTCCGCTTGAAGAATACGATGAATTTGTTCCGGAGTTTAATCCTGTTAATTTTGATGCAGACGCATGGTGCGCTATGGCTAACGACGCAGGCATGGGGTACGTAGTGATTACCACCAAGCACCACGATGGATTCTGCTTGTTCGATTCTGAATATACAGATTTTGACATTATGTCCACACCATTTAAGCGGGACATTATGAAAGAGCTTGCAGAGGCAGCACCAAAACACGATATTCACATGAGTTGGTACCACTCAATAATGGATTGGCACCACTCCGACTATTTACCAAGGCGTGGATGGGAAAAAGATCGCACTGCTGATGGGGCCGACATGCAGCGATATAGAAAGTATTTGCATGCACAAGTTTCAGAATTACTCACCAATTATGGCCCAGTTGGCATCATGTGGTTTGATGGAGAGTGGGAATCAACTTGGCGTGGGTCATACGGCAAGGAGCTGTACGAATTGTGCGTTGGTTTGCAACCAGAAGTTATTGTGAATAACCGTCTGGGTGCACGCGGTGGCATGGAGGGATTGACTGGCATGGATGGGTACGCTGGCGGGTACGGTGGCGACTATATGACACCCGAGCAAGAAATTCCTGATGCTGTAGAACAAGGCATCGACTGGGAAACGTGCATGACGATGAATGGGCGCTGGGGATACAACATGGTCGACAAGAATTTCAAATCAACAACGGATTTGTTGCAGAAGTTGTCAGACATCGCATCAAAGAGCGGCAATTTTTTACTGAATGTTGGACCAAAAGCAGACGGTACATTTCCTGAAGAATCAATTCAGCGATTGGAAGAAATAGGCGATTGGATGGACGTCAACGGGGAAGCCATTCATGGAACTGTTGGTAGTCCGTTTCAAGAATTAGATTGGGGCAGGGCTACGCAAAAATTTCACGATGAATCTACAACACTCTATTTGCATGTGTTTGATTGGCCAGCCGATGGAGAGTTACTCGTGCCAGGACTTGCAGGCACCGTTACAAGCGCACGTGTGCTAGGTGGTAGCAATGTTTTGTACGAAATGGGGCAAGGTGAAGTGACATTGCATTTGCCATCTGTGCAACCAAACGAGCACATCGGCGTTGTTGCCGTAGACGTACAAGGGAAACCTGTCGTGTACGAATCGCCTAAAATTACAATAAGTGCTGATACTTTCGTGCATACCCTCAAAGTAACACTATCGGTTGGTTCAGAAGATTTGGATATTCGGTATTCGACAAACGATAACACGCAATTCCAAATTTATAGTAAGCCTTTTGAAATAGATACAACTACAACTATTTTTGCACAAAGTTACGATGGTGATCAAGCCGTAAGCAAGATTGTTTCGAAAGCGGTTACAAAAACAGCGCCTCGTAGTGCAGACGAACAGCAAGCAAACGTACATGGAAAACTTTCCCTCAGTGTGTACGAAGGTGATTGGGACGAGTTGCCTAACTTCAGCTTACTTACACCAACGGAAAGAACGACAGATTCATCATTTTCGATTCCAGAAGGTGAATTTGTAGCACGGGTATACACTGGATTCATATACGCTCCAAGTACAGACCTGTATATGTTTGCGTTATCGAGTGACGATGGCTCACGTTTTTCCATAGGCGATGATGTAGTTATAGATAATGATGGCTTGCATGGCGCTCAAGTTGTGCAAGGCGCGATAGCACTTGCACAAGGGTGGCATGCGTGCAAAGTGGAATGGTTTAACAAAGCTGGCGGTGGCTCGCTTGGTTTGAAAATGGGCGTAGTAGGTGAGCCTCTCGTTGCTATACCTAGTGCATCGCTGTCTACGGCAACATGAAACTTTCCTTTATCATTCCAGCTTGGAACGAGGAAGCATTAATTAGTGCCACAATTGCATCTTTACACAGTTCTGCAAGTGCGTTTGAGTATGAAATAATTGTTGCTAACGATGCATCAGACGACAGAACCGCAGAAATTGCAGATGCTCAAGGCGCGATTGTAGTGCATTGCGATAATCGCCAAATAGGACCTACGCGAAACGATGGTGCGAATGTTGCATCCGGCGATGTCTTTATATTTGTTGATGCAGATACTATTGTGCACAAAGAAGTTGTGCACGAAACAGTTAAGGCAATTGAAAGCGGAGCAGTTGCGGGGGGGAGTTTTCCAAGGTTTGACGGAAAAATCCCTTTCATTGCTAAGTGTCTTTCAAATGTGTTGGAATTTGGTTTTAAATTGAAGGGTGTTTCAGCAGGTGCGTATATATTTTGTACTCGAGAAGCATTTTTGCAATCGGGCGGATTCGATCCGAAATTTTATGCAGCAGAAGAAGTTCATTTTTCCTACAGCTTGCATACATATGGTCCGTTTAAAACGATTGATTCGCATGTGGTCACTTCTGGTAGAAAATTCCGAACGCATTCGCTGTTTGAAATATTTCCAACATTATTTCTAGTTTCTATTCCTGGCATTCGAAACATTAAAAAACGCAAGAAATTATGGTACGGTGAACGTCGAAATGAGAGCACATAATGGCGAAGAAGACACCCGCATCATGCGTTTTATGCAATCAAATGCGCAATAACACGAAGAATTATGCATCCGTTCAATTCTTACTACTCTTCTGGATTTGTTTTTGAATTTATCCACTGTACGATGCTTGGTGCATGGGAACCTAGCATCATAAACAGCCCTAAGTGGCCGCTTGGGTACACCCATCGCTCAGGTTTACCTGCTCGTTCCCAGAGTACATCGCCATTTTCAGATGGCACAACTTCATCCCATTTCGCATGCACAATAAGCGTGTTGTCGTGGGGCAATGCAGGGGCAAGAAAGTATGGGTCGTGTGAAGGTGTCTGCAAATACAATTCGCTCATTTCAGAAAGTTCCTCACGAGAGAATCTAGTTTCGTCCTCGTTCGTAAATTTCCAATTTGTGAATGCTCCATCTTGAACAATGTCGAACAAGTTCGCTCCTCCAGCAATAAGCACCACGGCATCAAATTCGTCTTGCATTTCGTAATAGACTGCGGGAGTGTTTAGCGCTCCTGCGCTGATACCAATTAATGCCTGTGGGGCATTTTGCAAAGAGGGCAGTTGCTTTTCCATACGACTAGTTACTGCTCTGGTTGCAGCAATGACTTGGCAATACTTTGTTTCAAAAATATCGACTGCACTTTCGACGGGGTTGTCACTATGTAGTTTTACCTTCATGCTGTATTCAGGAACACGTAAAACGGTATACAAGTACGCAACCGCCCAGTTATCCTGCAGCAAAGCTCTGCCTAGTACAGTGGAGGAGTGCTGCATGCCTCCAAGTCCACACAGAATAATGGCGAGACCGCGTGGCGTTCTGCTGACATTCCATGAAGCGCGATAGACCATGCCTCCATCCGATTCAATATGAACTGCATTGAGTTCATCGGGGAGCATTTCTTTGTTTGATGGTACTTCGGTATTCACATTCCAGCAGCACCAACGACCAAGAGAATCTTGCACACCCATCCTTGGCGCGTAATTCAAATAATAATTGACACCGTATTCATTTGTTTCAAGATGTACCGTTTCGATGAGGTCGCCCGATT
>Ga0115000_10000848_pt1 | contig 27971 bp, 17 predicted proteins | sample ArcticOcean_MG_C_6_FD_89690 | JGI IMG/M metagenome (GOLD analysis project Ga0115000, IMG submission 89690) | Marine microbial communities from western Arctic Ocean - ArcticOcean_MG_CB8_128 | ecosystem: Environmental > Aquatic > Marine > Oceanic | place: Arctic Ocean: Canada Basin | collected... | reverse complement strand
GTGCCTTTGGTTTTGGTCTGAATTCGGCAGAGGTACATATCGGAGGTGAGGTAGAGCACCGAGCCGTCGTTACCCCAGGCGACGTTGGCGATGCTTTCGCCGGTGACGAGGCGGCCGAGTAATTTGCCTTTGGGCGAGAGCACCAATACACCGCCGGCGCCAGTGGCGAAAACATTGCCTTTCGCATCGACTTTGAGGCCGTCGCCTCCGCTTCGGGGTACACGATTGTCCTTGGAGGAATCGAAAAATGCTCTTGGTTTGCCGAGATTGCCGTCTGTTTGCACTGGGAAGGCGCGCCAGACCGGATCGTTTCCATCGCTGTTGGCCACATACAATATTTTTTCATCCGGGGAAAATCCGATGCCATTCGGCCGAGATATGCCTTTATACTGGACGGTCACGATCCCATTTTTTTGCACCCGGTAAACCCCACAAAAATCGATCTCGCGCATCGGATCTTCGGCGCGCTTGGGCAACCCGTAAATCGGATCGGTGAAGAAAATATCTCCGTTGCTTCGGATGGCCAGATCGTTCGGGCTGTTCAGTCGTTTGCCGTTCCATCGATCGGCGAGGGTGAGTTTGCCGCCGCCCTTGGTGACAACTGATATGCGGCGGTCACCGTGTTCGCACATCACCAATCGGCCTTGAGCGTCGAGGGCGAGTCCGTTGCTGCCGGGTTCCCGTCCATAATCGGCAACGCCGGTGTAACCAGCCGGTTTCATGAATGTTGATGCGCCAACGCCTTCCTGCCATTTCATCACGGCATTATGTGGGATATCCGAAAAGAGCACGTATCCGCCGAACTTGTTGTTTTCCTCCGCCACCCAAACGGGCCCTTCCGACCAGTCAAAGCCGCCGCAGAGAACTTCGATCTTGGCGCCTTTTGGTATCAGTTCATCCAGGGTCGAGTCAAACCGATCCACTCGCCCGATGTGTGCGAAGTTGGTGGTATTCTGAGCGGTAACCGTGCCGTGCAGGCAAACGAGGAGTAATACAGTAAAGATTTGTTTCATTTTCAAGTACTCGGAAAGAAGGACATTCAGCATCGGAGCATGCAGTAAGTCGAGTTTTTCCCCTGTGGCTGCGCTTGCCCAAGTGCTAGGCGGCGGGGTTTTTGGCGGCATTGAGGTTCTGCCAGTGACACTCCTGGAGAATCGCCGGGTACAGTCGCCACACGGCAAAAATAGACAGTCCAACGATCGGTAGCGCGATACCGAAACTCATCGAGTAACCGCCCTGAGAAGCGAGCAGATAGCTCAGGCAGGTGCCGAGCATCATTGCGAACACGCCGACGCAGTCCATGCAGGTGTAGTCGGTGCCGCCGTAAGTTTTGCGACTCCAATCCATCATCACTGAAAACAGCGCTACGGTGGTCATGCCGGAAATAAGATGATCAACCACGACCACAGGCAGGATCGCAGTCATTGTCTGATGCTCTGGCTGCATCGCCAGCAGCATATAACCCAGTGCTGGCACCGCCTGCAAACTGCCGAAGAAAAGCAACGCCCGCAGGCGGCCAAGCCGATTAGCCAGACTCCCGGCCAAGACTGCCCCACCAAGCGCTGCCACAGGCGCGACCACGCCGAGCACGAAACCGATTTGCTCAAAGCCCATTCCCCAATCCTTGAACATTGTTGGAAGAAGCGACCGGATGAAGCCTTCGAGCAACCGATACGCAGCAACCAAGGCGAGAATCCTCAGCACCTTGGGCTGGCGGATGAAGTCGGCGATGCTGCCCCAGGTTTTCCTTGGAGCTTGGCCAAGCGAGGAGTAGTTGGCGGATGCGGACGTTCGGTTCAGCACGATCGGGATCGTGGCCAAGACATAAATCACCGCCATGCACAGCAGGGCATTGCTCCAGCCAAGAGAGCCGAACAGCATCAGGATCACTCCGCCGCCGACCACGTAACCGAGCCAAAACGTGCCGACCTGCACGGCGTTGGCCCATCCGCGTTCGCCGAAGTTTAGCAGGCTAATCGCATGGCCGTCAGTAGAGACATCCTGTATCGAACTAAACACGTTGATCAGGAGCACGCCGAGAACGAACATCGAGATCGACCCACCGAGTTGCCACAAAGCCAAGCCGGCCATCACGCCCGCGGTGATTAACTGCACCGGGATAATCCACGAACGATACTTGCCCTGTTTCTCCGAGTGAAAACGATCGACCAGGATTGACCAGAAAAACTTCAGCATCCAAGGCGTGTAAAGTGCAGGGTAGAAAAGCGCGATCTGCTCCAGCGAGATGCCGCTATCACGAAATACCACTGGCACCGCGTGACGGAAAAAACCATTAGGAATGCCTTGCGAAAAATAAAGAGCGCCAATCACTCCGATCTTGGTTGTGATACTTTGATTCATCGCTGGCGGCAGGTGGGGAATGTCGGTGGCAATTAGGCGCGAATTCAATCACGGATTTTGCCTAAGTCTAGGCAAGTAGCATGAACACTCCGATCACGCCGGCTGCGGCGCTGAGCACGGTCAAGACGTTGAACCAAGTGACCTTGCGGGAGATACTCTTCTCGATGGCTGCACCGCCTTTGTCGGAGACGATCAGCGGCATCTTACCGTCGCTCAGCACCCAGCCGCCTCCGAGTCGCGAGGCATCTCCGAAAACGTAGACCTCCTCGTTGAGTTCCAGCGCGGTCTCGGTGTACTTGAGCGTCTTGTTGAAGATCCACCCCTCGGTCTTTTTGTTGTAACGCGTCTCGAGCAGTTGCTGCAAATCCGTATCGGCATCGTCCATCAAGCCGGAGCGGGAAAACCGATCCTGATTGATCACAAACTTGATCTTGCTGGTATCGACCACCGTCTGGCCGGTCTCGTCCTTCACCAGGAAAGGAAGTGTTTTCTCATCCTTTATATACGTCACCCAGTGGTGGGTCGTGTGGCCTTTGCTGTTCGTGCTGCTGCGCTTTTGCTTTACGTGAAAGCAGTAGTGCACACATGGTTGCTGTCGCCACGGGCTGATCAGCGGTTCTTCGGAGGTGGCGGTACGACCGCAAACCTCCGCCGGCCCCTCGGTCAGTTGCCCGATCGGGCTGGTCTCTGTTGCGGTCATGAGGTCTCGGGTTCGCTTCTCCTTTCGCCATAGGTAAAAAAACAACAAAGCAAGCAGCGGGCCGGCGATCAACAGGATGTAAGCGACGACAGTCGCTCCAGATTCAGCAAGCAGAATAAAGGGGCAGGGAGGGTTCATTGGTCGTTGTAAGAGCTACACTTTCAGAAAAACCTTTTTGCGGTATAGGCAATACAACAAGCCCCACTTTATGGCTAACAGCGTGATGGCCAGCAGGAGCGTCTTGTGTTCGCCGGCGAGCGTCAGGATTCCGTCGAACAGGCTCTCATTTGTGTAGGCGAAATCAAAAAACCTGGGGGCCATGTAAATCAGAATCGAGTTGGCCCCGATCACGGTGAAAAACAGCGTTCCCCTACGGAATTTCCAGACGTCGATAACGAGATAAAACAGGCTCAGAAGCAGCAGGCTCCACCCGGCACAGTTCAGCACGAACGAACTGGACCACAGGTTTTTGTTGATCGGAAAGTCGATGTTCCACAACCATGCAAGGCCAAGGCACACAACGCCTGCGGTGGCCATGAAGCGGGTTTTCTTCAACCCGTCGATATCGTTGCGCTTAAGCAACTGGCCTGTGAGACATCCCAGCAGAGCCGTGGCAATTGCGGGGATGACGGCGAACAGTCCCTCGGGATCGCGGACGTCCTTGTAAAGTTTCCCCGGCACGATGTGTCGGTCGATGTAGTCTGTCAACGTGTGGCCGGGGGTGAGATCACCCGCACCGAATTCTGGCACAGGGATGAATCGCAGCGCCGCCCAGTAACCGACGAGCAACCCCACCACCCACACCAACTGGGTGCGCCATTGGGTGTTTGCGGCGATCAACGCGGCAAACATGTATGCCAGTCCGATCCGGCCGAGAACACTGGCGTAGCGCATTTCTCCCCAACCCTCCGCGCTGGCCAGGTCGCGGCTCAACAGTCCGTTGTAGAGGATGCCCAGCAACACGAGCATCAGCCCGCGTTGGACGAAGTGGCGGTGAAGACTCGCTCGGCTCTCGCCCTTGGCCAAGCGGTTGTCGATCGAATACACCGTGGACACCCCGGCGATAAAAAGGAACAGCGGGAAGATCAGGTCGTAAGGTTCGAACCCGTCCCACTCGGGATGATGCAGCCGGTGTCCCAGCCATTCACTCAAATCCACGGAGAAAACCGCCGCCAAGGCCAGGATCACTGCCTTGCCGCCGATGATCCAAAACATGTCAAAGCCCCGCAGTACATCCAGACTCCTCAGCCGTTCGGGAGTCCCCTTGGTTTCGGATCCATTTTCCTCAAGCATGGCGGGAACGTGGCAAGCTTGATCAACTCATGCAAGTGCAATATGCCCCGAGATAAGGGCAAAACCATCACCGCCAAGCGGGAGGAGTGATGCGAGCCCTTTGGGGCTTGCTGTCCTGGTTGGTGCAATCCCCAAGTGAACCATTCTCCAATCCCATTCCGCCAGCCGGCAAATGCGTGGTTGAACGGAGGCATGGGTGCTTTTACTCTTTCGCCACACAGTGATGCGTTTTTTTCGATTGCTAAACTTGGACTGGATGGGGAGGGGGTCGCTCACGGTTGCGCTCGGCTTGGTTGCGCTTGGCCAAGCGGCTGGGGAGGCAGTCAAGCGGCCGAACATTTTGTTCATCATGGCGGACGACCTCGGCTGGATGGACTTGGCCTGCCAGGGCAACAAACTGGTCGAGACGCCGAACATCGATCGCCTCGCCCGTCAGGGGATGCGCTTCACCAGCGCCTACGCGGCGGCGCCGGTTTGTTCGCCGACACGGGCGGCGGTGCTCACCGGCCAGGCGCCATCGCGCGTGCACATGACTTCGCATCTGCCGGGGCAATTTTTTCCGAAGGACAACCGGCCTCAGCCGGCGGACATGGTGCCGGCGATTGGCCCCGAACACATTACAATCGCCGAGCGGTTGAAAGAGGCCGGTTACGCGAACGCGTTTCTCGGCAAGTGGCACATCGCACCGAGCGCCGGGCCGGGGGGGAAGGTGGCGCCAGAGCATTCGCCGCTCAGTCAGGGATTCGACATCAACATCGGCGGCGCGTCGTACGGTGGCCCGCCGAGTTTCTTCTCGCCGTACCGCAACGCAACGCTGCCGGACGGCGAGCCGGGCGAATACCTGCCGGACCGACTGGTTAACGAGACGATCGATTTCATTCGCGACCACAAGGCTAAGCCGTGGATGGTGCACCTCTGGTTTTATACCGTGCACTGGCCGATGCAGGCACCGAAGGCGTTGCTGGAAAAGTATGCAGATCGTACCGGCCCCGGGCTGAACGACACGCGTTATGGCGCGATGATCGAGGCGATGGACCTGGCCGTTGGCCGGTTGCTGGCGTCGCTCGAGGCGATGGGCTTGGACGACGAGACGCTTGTGGTCTTCACGAGCGATAACGGCGGCTTTGCGGGGGTGTCCGACTGCCGGCCGTTGCGCGAGTCGAAGGGGCACCTGTACGAGGGCGGCATTCGCGTACCGATGATCGTGCGCTGGCCGGGGCGGGTGAAGCCCGGCACGCTCTCCGACGAGCCGGTAGTGAGCATGGATTTTTACCCGACATTCCTCGAGATCGCCGGTCTTAAGCCGACTACTGGCAAACCTCTCGATGGAGAGAGTCTGGTGTCGTTGATTCAACAAACCGGCAAGCCCAGTCGTGAGGCCTTATTCTTTCATTTCCCGAACTACGCCTGGCACATGGGCAACCGGCTGGGAGGCGCAGTGCGCGCAGGAAACCACAAGTTGATCCGCAACTACGATGACGGCTCGGTGGAACTGTACAACTTGGAATCAGACCTTAGCGAAACGAAGAACCTGGTAAAGCGGTATCCGGACTTGGCTAGTCGATTGGATCGTAAACTGGGACGATGGCTTAAGGAAACTGATGCGTGGATGCCCAGACCGCCGAAACCAAGCGAAAAGTAGTAACAGCTGATTCGATGTTACGCCGCCTTTTGATTTGTGTGATTGCGCTTGGCCTGTCAGTGGCCCTTGGCCAAGCGGCGGCCAAGAGCCCCAATGTGCTGTTCATCGCGATTGACGACCTGAACGACTGGGTCGGCTGCCTCGGGGGACACCCACAGGTGCGCACTCCGAACATCGATCGCCTGGCCAGGCGCGGCGTGCTGTTCAGCAATGCACATTGCCAGGCGCCGATCTGCAATCCGTCGCGCGTGAGCCTTCTGACCGGCGTGCGGCCGTCCACCTCCGGCGTGTATGAGTTGAATCAACCGCACCACCTGTCTCCGGTTTTGAAAGATGCAGTGACGCTCCCGGCGCATTTCAAGGCCGGCGGCTACCATGTGCTCGGGCGTGGCAAGATTTATCACGGGCGCAACACGTACCCGGATGACTGGCATGATTTTAAAACGACTGGTGACGCGCGTAATCAGCAGTGGCGTAAAAAGCCGGCATCGTCTGTTCCCGGTATTCGCGTGCGCGACTTTGGGCCGATCGACCTGCCTGAGGAACAGTTTGGCGACCTCATCAACGCGCGGTGGGCTGCCGGGCAACTCAAGCGCGATTTTGGCAGGCCGTTTTTCATGGCTGTTGGAATTCGCCTGCCGCACGTGCCGTTGTATGCGCCGCGCCGTTTTTTTGAGCGTCATCCGGAGAACCGGGTGAAACTGCCGGTCTTTCTCGAGGATGACCTTGCCGATTTACCGCCAGCCGGTTTGCAGATTACACAGTACATGCACAATACACCGCTCAACCATACATCGGTGCTGGCGTCTGGTAACTGGCGCAACGCCGTCGCGTCGTACCTGGCCTGCATCGAGTTTGTCGATCACTGTGTTGGCGTGATGCTGGAGGCGCTCGACGCCAGCGTCCATGCGAAGGACACTGTGGTTGTCCTTTGGTCCGATCACGGCTGGCACCTCGGCGAGAAACAGCACTGGGCCAAGCGCTCGCTGTGGGAGGAGTCCACCCGAGTGCCTTTGGTTATTGCCGCCCCTAGCCTAGGCAATGCCAACTGCTCGCGGCCAGTTAGCCTGATCGACCTGTACCCGACACTCAACGAGCTTTGCGACTTGGCCTGCCCACCGCAAATGCTCGAGGGCCATTCACTCGTTTCGCTACTGCGGAAACCAGACGAGGCATGGCCGCATCCGGCGATCACGACATTCCACCAAAACGACCACACGATCCGCACCGAGCACTGGCGCTACATCCGCTACGCCAACGGCGACGAGGAACTGTACGATCGGGCTGTCGATCCGCACGAGTGGCATAATCTAGCCGCCAATCCCAAACACAAAGGCACGATAGCTGAGCTGCGGGAGCATCTTCCCAAAGTGAACGCTGCTAATGCCCCTGAGCGCTTGCCAGCACGCTGACAAACGCTGTGCCTATGGCACACCGGATGCGTGAACAGGGCGCGTACTAGTAAAAAAACAGTTTTCAATTCCTTGAAACAGGTTATAAATCGACTCGGCACACAGGTTGCTGCATTTCTTGTTGCCACCGAAACTTGTCTTGTTTTGGTATCGTAGAAAGGAACGGTTTTTGATGAACAAATTTTTATACAGGGTGATCGTCGTCTGGGCTGGTTTGGCGGCATTCGGCGCGCGAGCGGATCAGGTCGTGATCAACGAGGTGATGTACAACCCGCGCGGCGATGCGCCGGAATGGATCGAGCTATCCAATATTACAGCTACGCCGTTCGACATTGCCGGCTGGAAATTGAGGGGCGCTGTTGAGTTGGATTTCCCTTCGTTCGACGGAAACAGTGCGGACGACGCGTTCCTTGGTCATTGGCAAAAGATCATCCTGACCAATATTGATTCAGGATCGTTTCGACAAAATTATGGCATTCCGTCCAGCGTAAAGGTGTTTGGGCCGTGGAAAGGTAGCCTGCCCAACGATGGTGGTCGCATCACGGTAAGGGATAAAAATGGCGTGCAGGTTTGCACGCTGGGCTACAGCGATCGCGGCAAGTGGCCGGTCGCTGCCGATGGGACAGGCCACACGCTGGTGCTTCAGAACTCGGATCTTGTGGTGGACGACGGGCGAAACTGGTCGTTCAGCAAACGGTCGGGCGGCACGCCGGGCGGGGATCCGATCCTTAGTGTGGAGACGCCCGTGGCCAGCCCGGAGATAAACCTGTCGTCCGGCATTGTGATCTTGGATTACGGCGACCGTTGGAAGTACAACGACCAAAATAGGAATCTTGGTACGGCGTGGCGCAGGACAACTTACAGTGATGCTTCTTGGAAGTCCGGCTCTGGTCTGCTTGGGCTGGAGAACTCGGCATTGCCTGATCCAGGAATCAAGACAGAAATCAACAAGGGCAGTCAGCTCTGCTACTACTTCAGAAAACAGTTTACCTACAATGGGGATCCTAGTGAGGTCACGCTGACGATTGACCAGATTGTTGACGACGGTGCGGTATATTATCTCAACGGCACGGAGGTTGGCCGCTCGCGCATGCCGGGTGGGGCGGTGAGTTTTACGACCACAGCGTCCGCCACGGTTGGCAATGCCGCCGAGGAAAAGGGAGTTGTGAAGATCGCCCCCGGTAAACTAAAAAATGGCACGAACGTGCTGGCGGTAGAGGTGCACCAAACGAACCCGACCAGTTCGGACATCGTCTTTGGCTGTCGTTTGAGCGCATCGGTCCCGGCGGTCAAGGGGGTTGTCATCAACGAAATTCATCCCATCGCCGGCGAGGACGCCTACATCGAGTTTTACAATCCAACCGACAAAGCCATCGATCTTCAGGGGTATTATCTCAGTGATGACTCGGGCGATCTCAACAAGAGAAAGGTTTCGAAGTCGTTGGAAATTGAGGCCCGCTCGCTCGCCACGATTTCATTCACGGTCGCCCGACTCAGCGTCAAGTCTCCGGTGACGATTTATTTGACGAAGCCGGATGGCAAGACCGTGGTGACGGCAATCCGGGCTGATGTGGCTCTCGACGGCCGCACGATCGGTCGCAAGCCGAGCGGGGGCTCCGAGTGGTTTCTGTTCTCTGACGCCACGCCGGGTACCGCGAACATAAGCCGGGCGTCACTTGGTCAAGCACTTCGCCTGAACGAGGTGCACTACACCAGCGAGGGTGCCATCGACTGGGTGGAGGTTTACAACGGCGGAGACGATGCTGTGAATCTGGACGGCTTGTCACTGGCCTCAAGGAGAGATTTTTCCGACCGCATACCGCTGCTTGGTCAAGCAGCGGGCCTCGGCAGGAACGTTGTCGCGGTCGACTTCGAGGCGAGGGCCCAAATGCCGGTTTACCTGCTCAATGGCGATTCGTTGCTGCAGGCGGAGCTGCTCGACCGTCCTGAGGGCGAGGGCTCGGTGCAGGCGTTTCCGGACGGTGGCAACGAATGGTTCACCGTGGCAAAGGACACTAAGGGGCAAGGCAATAACCCGGCACGACATGAGAGTGTGGTCATCAACGAGGTGATGTTCAACCCGCCGAGCGACCATCGCAGCGGCGAGTACATCGAGTTGTTTAACCGCGACACTGAGGCGATCGACCTGTCAGGCTGGCGTTTTGTCGATGGGGTCAATTTTGCTTTTCCATCCGGGGCATCCATCGCGGCGGGCGGCTATCTGGTGATTGCTGCGGATACCGACTATGTCCAGCGGGTTTACAAGTTAAATAACGTACTCGGAAACTACGAGGGTGAGTTGAGCAACCCGGGAGAGTTGCTGCGGCTTGAGGACGCCCACGGCAACCTTGCCGATGAGGTTGAATATAGTAACCACGGCAACTGGCCCGGCTGGACCAAGGGTGGTGGCAGCAGCATGGAACTGGTCAACCCGTGGGCGGACAACCACCTGCCGTCGGCCTGGCGCGACAGCGATGAAACATCCAAGAGCAGTTTTCGTGAATACACAGCTACCGGTAAGTGGCGGCAGTTAAGGACGATGGGTGGCGCTGCTGATTACCGGGAGTTTCATATGCACCTGGTGGGCGACTCGGAGATCGTACTATCAAAGATCCAAGCTATCAGTTCCCGGACAAAGAAGAACGTCCTCACAAACGCGAATAAGATGTCCATCAACAACCGAAGTGCCAACGGTTGGTTGGCTCAAGGTAACCACTGGGCGACATATATGAACGGTGGGGAACTACATCTCATCTCTGATGGGCACGGGGATAACAGGCCAAACCGGATGGAGATCGACATGAGTGCCGATGTTCGCCGTAATGATGACCTCAACATTAAGTTTAAGGCTCGCTGGATTCGGGGTAACCCAAGGTTGATCGCCTGGACATGGGACAAAAGCGTCGCTGGCAGTTTCCTGATCGAAATCCCGGAGAACCTCGGGACACCAGGGAAGCGCAACTCAACGTTTGTCGCCAACACGCCTCCGCAGGTGGATGAACTGCTGCACAGCCCGGCTGTGCCAACGTCGAGCCAGTCGGTGCGTGTCACTGCACGAATCACATCAGTCGATCCGCTGTCCTCGGTTAGTGTGCGACACCGCGCCGACTCCTCGAACAACACCGGTTCCTGGAAAACCAAGACAATGTACGACGACGGTAGCCGTGGCGGAGACGAGGTGGCAGGCGACAGTGTTTTTACCGGCACACTGACCGAGTACCGAACCAACAGTCGTCGCGTGCAGTTTTATGTGGAGGCCCGAACCGAGGCGGGGATGAGCCACACTCAACCAAAGTGGGGGCAGGACAAGCCGGCGTTGTACATTGTGGACAACCGCAAGCCCAAGACAGACCTGCGAACCGTTCGTCTGGTTGTTTCCGACTACGATATGGGGGCGGTCAGCAACGGCGGCAGTTCTAAGTACAATTACAAGTTTCCGCGTCTTTCAAATCATTACTTCAACGCCACATTCATCTCAAATGAGAAGGATATTCGATACAACTGCGAGACCCGCAACAGCGGCAGCCCGTGGACGCGCGGCAACAGCCTGAACCGTGGCAAGTGGAAAATGCCCAATGACCGGCGTTTCCGTGGGAAGTACAAGCTTTCATGGGACGACGATGCCAATGGCCGCGTCAGCCGAAATCGCCTAACCCGTTACATGCTTTATCTGATGGGTCATGTGGTGAACGAGAACGAGATGATCTGGTTAACGGTAAACAGCAGTTCCCCGCAAATGCGTGAGGAGGTTGAGCCGGTTGCCAATGATTTCCTGAGCCGTAACTTCACCGACGGGGTCAAGGGCAACCTCTACCGCATCGACGACGAGTGGTGGTTTACAGACGGTTGGGATCGTCAGAACCGCAATGCCGACTGGAGTTATAAAAGTAGTGACAACCCGGGGCGTTACCGATCGGAGTGGATGAAACGCACCAACGAATGGGAGGATGACTACAGCGCATTAATCAACCTGTTTAAGACCGTCCGGACATCCTATAAACAAGAGCAGATTGAGCGACTTGTCGATCCGCACCAGACGATGATCATGTCAATGGTGCGAGGCTACATCGATGACTGGGATTCCTTCTCGCTGAGACGAGGTAAGAACGGTTATTTTTACCAACGCCATAACGACGGCAAGTTCCAGTTCCTGCATTGGGATAGCGACCTGGCATACGGCAATGCCTCATCGAAACTATACCAGGGAATGCCTGGTTTCAGCAGCTACATCGTTAAGCCCTACAACAAGCGGCTTTTCTACTCTTACCTTGCTGAGTTTACCGAGAACTACACCTACAACTCGCCGCGCATGAACGCATGGCTTGCTGCCGAGGAGCGGGTGAGCAGTTCCTACTCGGCGCGGGCGAGCGAGTACAAATCCTTCTTCTCCGCTCGCCGTAACACGGTCAAGAGCGAGTTGGGCACCAACTACTCGCGCAAGAAATTTGAGATTACCACCAACCAGGGTGGCACGATGAATTCTGCCAGCGACCGTATCGACCTCAAGGGCACTTCGCCTTACGGCGTGATCAAACTTCGAGTGGAAGGACACCCCGAGGCTCAGCCAGTTTGGGATGGTCTCACCACCTGGGCCATCAACGGCATACAACTCCACAAAGGTGAGCAAACGGTAAAGGTGATCGGTACTGACCAATGGGGCGAACTTCGCAGCCAGGATGAAATCAAGATCAACAAGTCCGGCAACGCTGCCCCGGTGGCGGTCCTCAAGTCCCAACCGGCCTCGTGGAATATTATGACGGATGGCGTGCTGAAGCTAGACGCCCGTGAGTCATACGACCCTGAGGGCGATGCTCTGGTGTTCGGTTGGTCGGCGAGCAACCTTGGGGAGATTGAATTAAAGCCGTTAGGCCAAGCTCGAGCCGAGGCGGTGTTCATGCGGCCCGGCCTGTATGCCTTCACCGTCAAGGTGACCGACGAAATGGGCAAGGTCTCGCAAGTCGAACGCGAAGCCGCTGTATACGGCACAACCGGCTTTAGCGGTTTTGCCGAGCCGATACTCGAAGACTTTTGGTCTTTTGAAAATATAACGCCTCGCCGTAATTTTTCGCCGGATGCGTGGTATTCGCTCGACGATGTGCCCGGCTGGCTCGAGATGCAGGTGCTCGATACCGCAGCCAAGCCGTTGGCCAAGGGCAATCCTCAGTACCCCTTCATCAACCGCCCGTTGCCGTCCAAGTCCGACTGGGCATTGCAGGCTAAGCTGCGTTTGGTTTCGCGGCAGTACGGAGACTACGACGCCGGCCTAATGGCGGTGATCGGCGAGGGGGCGGGCACGACGCGCTACTCCTTTGGCTTCAATGACGGAACAAAGTTAATGGTTCGCAAAGTGAGCCGCTTGGGCACTATCACGACGCTCAAGGCGCAGACAGTTTCGCTCGAGCAGATCGCGGTGCGAATCGTACGCGAGGGCGGCACGCTGGTGTTTGAGTGGAAGGTCGATGAAGCATGGGAGGAACTGCACAGCGAGGTGATCTTCGCTGACACACCGGCGGTCACTGGTGGTCTGTTCCTCGCTACTGAGCAACAGCAGTCGATCCGTGTTGGCTTCGACTATGCCATGTTGATTGATCCGTCTGCTGTGTCGCCGCTCAAGGGTAATTTGAGCTTGAGCGAAATCATGTACAATCCGATCGGCGGTGATGCGTTCGAATATGTCGAGTTGCTTAACGCCGGTAGTAGTGAGGTGAATTTACGTGATGCACAATTCGATCGAGGCATTACTTACCGCTTTGGCAACCTATCCCTTGCTGCGGGTGAACGGATTGTAGTGGCGAAAAATCGCGAGGCGTTCCTCTCGCGGTACGGCACGGAGGGCATCCGTCTGGCCGCCGGCCAGTTCGAAGGCCGTTTAAAAAACGGAGGCGAGACAATTGCACTGATCGACGGCGATGGCGACCGGGTGTTTGAGGTGGGCTACGCCGACAGCGGTGCCTGGCCCGGTCGTGCCGATGGCAACGGCAGTTCGCTTGAGGTAATCGATCCGAAACTCGATCTGAACAACCCCGCCAACTGGAACTCAAGCATTCGCTATCAGGGCACACCGGGTGATGGAATTGGTCGGGCACCAGCGGTCGTCATCAACGAGGTGCTGGCGCACTCCGACTTGCCGCTCGAGGATGCCATTGAGCTTCACAACTTAAGTCAAGAGTCGGTCGATATTGGTGGATGGTTTATCAGCGACAGCGCCAACAACCTACGCAAATACCGCATCCCGGACGACACCACCATTTCGCCGGGCGGCTATGTCGTTTTTTACGAACAGTCTTTTCTGCTCGAGAATGGCGACAGCGGTTTTTCGTTAAGTTCCGCTCGCGGAGACGAGGTCTGGCTCACCGAGGTTGATCAGGACGGCGCACCATCACGTTTTTCGGACAAAATTGACTTCGGACCGTCGGCCAACGGTGTGTCGCTCGGTCGTTTCCCGAATGGCACCGGACCGTTTGTTGCGATGGTTGACCTGTCACTTGGTTCGCCTGTTCGCGCAGGGCAGGATTCCTCGCTTACGGCGTCATTCCGTGTTGGAAAGGGTGCTCCAAACACCGGTCCATTGGTCGGGCCGATTGTTATTAGCGAAATCATGTATGCACCAGCCGAAGGCTTGGCCGAGTACGTGGTTTTAAAAAATATTTCAGATGTGACCGTGCCGTTCTTTGATCCGGCCAATCCGAGTAACACTTGGGAACTGGCCAATGCGATCGAGTTTACATTCCCGCCCGACTTCGTACTGCCGGCGGGCGAGTCGTTGTTCGTGGGTGGCATCGATAAATCGCAATTACGGGAACAGTACGAACTTGACATGGCAATACAGGTGCTTGGGCCATTTGATGGCAGGCTAAACAACGCGGGCGAGAGTGTACAGTTGTTGAGACCGGATTCGCCGCAGACGTTGCCTCCGAACATTGGCCTAGTGCCGTACATCCTTGTCGAAAAAGTGAAGTACAGCAGCACTGCTCCCTGGCCGGTGATGCCGGGGCAGGGAGGTATGCCAATCCAGCGCATCAACTTGTCAGCCTACGGTAATACGTCGAGCAATTGGAGCAAGCCAGGAGACGAGAAGGACAGCGACCTTGATGGTATGCCGGATAGTTGGGAGCTGGCTCAAGGATTCGATTCGCAGGACGCGGGCGATGCATTGCTCGATGCCGATGCGGATCGCTTAAGCAACTTGCAGGAGTACGCCGCTGGAACCGATCCCCACGATAAAGAGAGCGGCTTGAAACTGGAACTCATTAGTTTGTCAAACGGCAAGCTGCGGTTGAGTTTTAAGGGAGTGAAGGGGAGGAGTTATTCGCTGCAAGCCAGCCTGGCGCTTGATCAAGAATGGCAGCCATTGAACAATTTTTATCCGAAAACCAGCGGGAAGGTGTCACGCACGATTTTTCGGATTAGTCCTGGTCGGTTCTTCAGGCTGGTGACACCAGCCAAACCGTAGCGCGCCAATGAGTTGTTTTCGGCTTCGAACCATTGCTGGGCTTGCGTTCATCTGCTCAGGCACGGTTTTGGGTGAGGTCGTCATCAATGAGATTCATTATGACAGCGATCCGAAAACAGATGCGATTGAGTTTGTTGAGCTTCATAACGCTGGCGGAAAGAGCATCGACTTGTCTGGCTGGCGTTTTTCTGACGGCATAAAATACACCTTTCCGGCGAATACGAATCTTGGGCCAGGCGGCTATCTGGTCCTCGCTGAAAACCCGCCGGATCTTCGTCGCAAGTTCAAGTTGAGTGCGTCGGATGTATTCGGGCCGTACATCAACCGCCTCTCAAATGGTGAAGTATTGACACTAAGCGACGCGGTGGACCGGCGCGTTGACCGGGTGGGCTACGGCTCTGGTTTTCCCTGGCCAACTGCAGCGAGTGGCGCAGGCAGTTCGATGGAGTTGATCCATCCCTTACTCGACAACGACCTGGGAGGATCATGGCGTTCTTCTGGTCTTCTGGCGTCTGCCAGTGAACCTGTCACCTTCATTGCCTCCGGCCAATCTCGCTGGCGCTACCGCGCAGGCAGTAGCGAGGCGTCTTCACCGAGATCCGCCTGGCGAAAGCTCGCTTTCAACGAAGACAGTACTTGGAAAAATGGGCGGACGCCAATTGGCTACGGCGATGGCGACGACCGCACTACAATCTCGATGCAGAACATCTTTTCGTCCGTATACCTTCGCCGAGTATTCGATGTAAAGGCGAACGAGATTCCAGCGCGCCTGGCATTGCGCGTATACGTAGATGATGGTGCTGTGATATGGATCAACGACAAGGAGGTCGCCCGTGTTAGCGTCCCCGGAGGGGTGCTCCGTTACAATTCGTTTGCGAATAGCCATGAGGCTGCATGGGAGGAATTCTTGATTTCGAATCCGGATAAACTCCTACAACCGGGCAAAAACATCATCGCCATCCATGCGCTGAACACCACACTGAATAGCAGCGATTTCTCGATCGACGCCGAGTTGCGCACACCCGATCCCAGCGAAGTTTCGGGAACACCGACTCCGGCTGCAGTTAATTCTGTGTACTCTGTCAACGCACCGCCGCAAACCCGACAGGTCAAGCACGAGCCGGAGCAGCCGCGCGCGAATGAGCCGGTGCGCGTCTCTGCCAAGATCACTGATCCCGATGGAGTCGCCTCAGTGACACTGTATTATCAAGCGGTTCAGCCCGGGAGCTATATCCGGAAAACTGACGGGAGCTATGAAAAAGGGTGGTTGGAGTTACCGATGGCAGATGGGGGATCGGATGGAGAGGCTACGCTGGATGACTCGATTTTTTCGGCGTTCATTCCGCGAAGTGTACAGAAGCACCGCACCCTCGTGCGATATCGAATCCGGGTTGAAGATAAGTTGGGCAACTCAGTGACTATGCCCTATGCCGACGATGAACAGCCTAACTTCGCCTACTTCTGTTATAACGGCATGCCGGCTTGGGCTGGTTCGAATCTTATAGGCGAACAAAAGGAAACCTTCCCATCAAACGTAATGGAGTCACTACCGGCTTACCATCTGATTGCAAATAGCAATGACGTCACCAATTCTCAATACAATGGCTCATTCGACACGGTGCATTTCAAGGGGACGTTGGTTTACGACGGCAAGGTCTATGATCACATTGAGTTCCGGAATCGTGGGGAGTTTTCCACCTACGTTTCGGGGAAGAACAAATGGCGTCTGTATTTTAACCGTGCGCACGGTTTTCAGGCGCGGGATAATTACGGAAGAAAGTACAAGCAACCAAAGAAGACGATCAACCTTAATGGTTGTGCTGCACCGTGGATGCCGGTCAATCGCGGCATGGCCGGGATGGAGGAGGCAATTGGTTTCAAGTTGTACAATTTGGCTGGTGGCTTGGCGCCCGAGACTCACTTCATCCATTTTCGTGTAATTGACGATGTTGAGGAGGCGCCGACCGGCTCGCGCAACGCCCAATACGAGGGTGACCTATGGGGGCTCTACCTGTACGTCGAGCATACTGACAGTCGGTTTCTCGATGGGCACGGCTTGCCGGATGGTAATGTGTATAAGATTGAGAGCGGTAGCGGCGACAAACGGAACCAAGGTCCGACGCAATCCATCAGTTCATCGGACTGGAACAGCTTCCGCAGTGGCTACAGTCGCTCGCAGTCGCTCCAGTGGTGGCGGGATCATCTCCATCTGCCGACGTACTACACGTTTCGCTGCGTGAACAGGATCATCAGTAACGTGGATATTCGCGAAGGGTGGAACAAGGTGTTTTACCATCACCCGGACGACCATTGGTATCCGGTGCCGTGGGATCTGGACATGTTGATCATCCCGGAGACACATTGGCAGGGATCGATCAATATTGAACGCTGCCTTAGTCGGCATGAGATACTGAAGATTGAGTTCAAGAACCGCGCGCGTGAACTGCTTGATTTGTTGCTTGATGACGCCTCGCAGACTGGCGGTCAAATCGGCCAGTTCATCCAGGAGCATGCGCGTTTCATCAATCCGCCGGGCGATCCGCTGACGTTTGTGGAAGTCGACCAATTCATGTGGAATTACCACCCGAAGACCGCCGGGAGTCATCGCGGGCAGTTTTACGTTTCGCCCAAGAGCCAGGGCAACCGTGGCGGCACGTGGACACGGCGGCTCAAGAGCAAGGATCACGAAGGCATGATGCGGCACATGCTCGATTTCATGACTGATACCGATCCCGGACAATGGAGCATTGGAGACGGCGACCCGCGCGGTTACGGCTATAACTACCTCGAGTACGAGGCCAATTTCACCGACATCCCCAACACGCCTACGATCACTTACGACGGGCCGGGCAGTTTTGCGCTGAACGAGCTGCGATTCAAAAGCACTTCCTTTGCACCGGGGCGTCCAAGCAACAGTAAGAAGTTCACTGGCATCCAATGGAGGCTGGCGGAGGTGTCCAATCCAAAGACGCCGTTTTTCGAGGTTGGCCAACCGTGGAAGTACGAGGTCAACCCGGTTTGGAAAATGGAGGCTGATGAGTTCGTCGGGACCGTGGCTGTCCCGCAAAGCGTTGTCCGCAAGAGCGGCACTTACCGTGCCCGCGTGCGGATGCGCAACGGCGCGATGGCGTGGAGTCACTGGTCGCCGCCGGTGCAGTTCGTCGCTGGCGAACCGGACTTGACCGGCCTCCGCGAGGGCTTGACGTTCAACGAGATCATGTACAACCCGCTTGGCCAAACGGGCGATAGCGCCGGTGAGTTTGAGTTTCTCGAGTTGAAAAATATTGGCGAATCGACGCTGGACTTGAGTGGCCTGTTTTTTAGCAGCGGTATCAGTTTTGTTTTCCCTGAGGGGAGCCAGCTGGCAAGAGGGGAACTTTTTCTGCTCGGTATAAACCGGGCGGCGCTGCAGAGCCGTTATCCCGGCTTGGTTGTGAACGGGATTTTCGAGGGGAAACTGGCCAACGAGGGGGAGGTGATCACGTTGTCTGCCGGGATTGGTGCGCCTGTGCTTAGCATGGCCTACGATGACGTCGCACCGTGGCCGGAGCAGGCTGACGGCCAAGGTTTTTCACTGGTTGCGGACAGAGCGAGCGAGCTTGGTTTTCGGGTTAGCGTAATTCCCGGAGGCAGCCCCGGCAGCGACAATTCCGGCGTGGTCAAGCCGGTGGACGATTTAGTCCTGACCATGACGCGCTTGGCCAACGGTATGCTGCGGGTGAGCTTTACGGGAGTGCAGGGGCAGAGTTATTCGCTGGAAACCAGCCCGTCGCTGAATCAGGCGTGGCAGCCGTTGAGCAATTTCTTTCCAGAAACGAGAGGGAAGGTATCACGCACGATCTCTCCCCGGGTTAGTCGTGAGCGGTTCTTCAGACTGGTGACGCCAGCCAACCCGTAGCGAGCGGATACGGCTTACAACTCGTCTTTCGACTGGATAATTTTCCCGACGAGGCCGTACTTTTTTGCCTCCTCCGGGGTCATCCAAAAGTTGCGGTCCGTGTCCTTGGCGATCGTCTCGAGCGGTTGGCCGGTTTGGTCGGCGAAAATCTGGTTGAGCCGTTCGCGCATCTTGACGATCTGGTCCGCCTCGATGCTGATGTCCGATGCTTGGCCGCCGACGCCGCCGCTGGGCTGGTGCAGCATGTAACGGGTGTTGGGAAGGCTGTAGCGATCCTCGACCGGCGGGGCGGCGTAGATGAGTGCTCCGGCGCTGGCTACCCAGCCGGTGCCGACGACTTTCACTCGCGGCTTCACGAACCGGATCATGTCGTGAATGCTGTCGCCCGACTCCACGTGGCCGCCGGGTGAGTTGACGTACACCGTAATGTCATCGTCCGACTCGGAGGCGAGAAGTTGCAGCTTGGTGCAGAATTCCCGCGCCACCTTCTGGTTGATCTCGCCATACAGCATGATGGTCCGCGACTTGAGAAACAGTTCCTCAAGTTTTCCCATTGAATTCTTTTCGTCTTTTTTGTCCTTGCTCATCGTGGAGGCACGCGGTGTTCCCGCGGTCGGGAAGAGTGATTGCAAGGCGCCCCGGTGTAAAGCGGGAATGGTGTGTTCAACAAGCTGAGGCGGCACTGTTTGTCCAGCAAAGCGAAGAAGCCGTCGCATGGCATTCCCTCTTACCCATGGGGGAGAGGGTCAGGGTCAGGGGGTGAAACGCCATGAGAAATATAGCTGTGCGGCGGGCGGGTGGGCCCAGTTTCATCTGGTTTTTTTCCTGCCGGACACGGGGCTCGAGAGTTGAAGCGTAGCCGGATTTTATCCTCACCCCAGCCCTTTCTCTGAGGGAGAGGGAGATTAGGCAAACGCGTCCGGCAGCAGTTCGGCGGGAAGCTCTGGCGTGGCGCCCTTCCGCGAGGCGACGAATGCCCCGAGTCGGTTGGCCAAGTCGGCCGTCTGCTGAAGCGGCCAGCGTCGAACCGCCCCGTGCAGGATCGCCGCGCTGCAGGCATCGCCCGCGCCGACGGAGTCGGCGTCCGGGTCCGGGGCGAACCGCGCCGGCTGGCCAACCACGACCGAGTTCGCCGAGTGCAGTGCCGTCCCGAGTTTGCCGCGTGTCAGCACGAACAAATCGAGGTCGAAATGATCAATCAACTGCCGGATTTCCTCCACTTTTCCAAGGCCGAGCAGCGGGGCAGCGGTGGCCAGTTCGCCCTCGTTCATCTTGACGATCGAGGCGGCGCGGCAGCCGGCCTCGAGCAACTCAGCCGAGAAATAGTCCTGCCGCAGGTTGAGGTCGAACAGCCGCACGGCTTGGCTGGCGGCGGTGGCGAATTGCTGGATCGTCGATCGCGCCGGCTGAAGCCGCTGGCCAAGCGTGCCAAAACAAACGGCGTCACAACGCTTGGCCAAGCCGGCGAGCGACTCGTCCCAAGCGAGCCGATCCCAAGCCGTGTCGCGGATGATTTCGTACTCTGGCTCGCCGTTGCACAGGGTGATCTCGACCGTGCCGGTAGGGGCGTCACTATCTGTTTGAATGAAGTCTGTGTCCATGCCGCGCCTGGTCAAGTCGTCGAGCAGCGCCCGGCCAAGCGTGTCGACGCCGATACGGCTGGCCACCACGGCGTTGTTGCCGAGTTGGTGGGACTGGACGGCGGCGTTGAGCGGCGCGCCTCCAAGCTCCGGGCCGGCGGGGAGCAGGTCGTAAAGCGCCTCGCCCAAGCCGACGATGAGTGGAGGTGATCCGGTCATGTAAGCGTCGAGGCTTGCAGCAGCACCGGGCGCGGCTTGTCGGTCCAAAATGAAAACCCCTTGAGCCGGAGCGAGTAGTCCGGACGGATCTCCCGCAGCCATGCTATCATTCGTTCGGCGTGCTCATCGACGTGATACGTCGTGATGGCGAGTTGCGGTGCGCCGTTGCGAATCTGTTCCACGGCACCGAGCAACACGTCGAGGTCGGCACCCTCGGCGTCGGCCTTGATGAGGTCACCCGGGCCAAGTGCCAACTGGTGGCTGCGGCAGTAGTCGTCGATACTCGTGACCGGCACGGCGTCGGCGTGCGACTCGCCGCCTGACAGGTACTCGAGATAACCGGCGTCCGGGTTGTCGCCGGCAACCATTCGCGCTTGGCCGGTCTGGCTGCCGACGCCGCTGGGCTCGATGGTGACGCCGTCGGCCAAGCCGTTGACCTCGACTCCGCGTTGGAGCAGGCCGGCCATTCGCACGCTGGGCTCGAAACAAATCACGCGCTTGGCCACGCACTCCTTAAGCGCGCGAAATGCGAATAGCCCCTCGCACGCACCGACGTCGAGCAGGGTACTCTCCTGCGAGAGGCGGACCGGCGCGGTGGTGTAGTGGTGAGGGTTTGCGGCGGAGAACTCCTGCTCGATGACGAAGTGCAGGTTTTGATCCGGCTCGCTTGGCCAGAAAAAACTCAGCCCACTGTCGCGCAACAGTACCCGCCAAGCATCGCCGGCCTGCGTGATTTCGGCTTCGTCGGCTAGTCTTCTAGCCGCGGCCATGGTGTGGAATCGGGCTGGGAAAACCACGCGGTTGGCCTGCATGCAGGCGTCGGCGAAGGCGAAGCGGCCGTGAAGTTTTTGCTGGCGACGCCACTCGCGCCAGCAGCGCAGCGATTGTGTAAGGGGGTTTTTCACGGCTAAGTCGAAGGGTGTCGACGGGCAAACAGGGATTGCCACTACGCGGCGCCGGCCATACGGTTCGCGCCCGGCGGGAGCAGTTGTCCTCCTGTTTTAATTGATATGTACATGCGCCTTCGCAGCCTGGTGATCTCTCTCTACAACGCGCTGTTTTCGCGTGCAGTGGAGAAGCTATTTTTCCACCAACTGGTCACCAAGACAAACAACTTCGGCAAGAGCAACTGGCTTGGCAAGCCGATTTGGCAAAACACATTTGACCTCTGGATCGCGCAGGAAACGATCCATGACGTGAAGCCGTCGCTTATTATCGAGTGCGGTACGAACCGCGGCGGGTCGGCTTATTTTTACGCGCAGCTGTTTGACCTTATGGGCACTGACGGCAAGGTCGTCTCGGTAGACATTGAGAAACTGCATGACCTGTCGCACCCACGGGTGACGTACCTGGTCGGCAGTTCGGTGTCGGAAGAAATCGCCGGGCAGATTCGCACGATGGCCCAGGCGGCGACTGGGCCGGTTTTGGTGATTCTCGACAGCGACCACTCCGAGGCTCACGTCGCGAAGGAACTCGAGATTTATGCGCCGATGACCTCGGTTGACAGCTACTGCCTTGTCCAGGACGGCATCATCGACGAGCTATTCATGTTCCGCAAAGGCCGTCCCGGGCCGTTGCCGGCGATTGAGAAATACCTGGCTAAGCACCCGGAGTTCGAGATCGACCAAGAGCGTTGCGAACGATTCCTCATCACGCACCACCCGAAAGGCTGGCTCAAGCGCGTTAAATGATCGCCCTGCTGGATTACGGTGCTGGAAATTTGCGAAGCGTGGAGAAGGCGCTTCGCTTCGTCGGAGGTGAAGTGCGCTTGGTGCAGTCGCCGGACGGGATGAAGGACGCCTCGGCCGTGGTGCTGCCCGGTGTCGGCGCATTCGACGACTGTGTTAACGCCATGCAGCGTCAGGAACTGCTCGCGGCGTCGCGGGAGTTTATCAAAACCGGGCGGCCGTTCCTCGGCATATGCGTTGGTTATCAAGCGATGTTCGAGCGAAGCGAGGAGTTCAACAGCCGCGCCGTCGGGCTGGGGCTGTTTGCGGGCAGCGTGGTGCGTTTCCCGGCTGGCCAAGGACTGAAGGTTCCGCAGATCGGCTGGAATCAAATCGAGATCGTCAAGCCGGAGTGCCCGATTTTTAAGGGCGTCGAGAACGGCAGCCACGTTTATTTCGTACACAGTTTTTATCCGCAGCCGGAGGACGACTCGATCGCCGCCTGCCGCACGAGTTACGGCGTGGAGTTCGCCTCGGCCATCTGGAAGGATAATGTTTTCGCGACGCAATTCCACCCCGAAAAAAGCCAAAAAGTTGGGCTGACGATCCTTCAGAATTTCGTCGACTTGGCCAAGGGGTAGAGGTGCCCGTCCCCACCTTGGCCAAGCGGGAAGGCGATATGTGCTTGTGCAAGGTGGACGGCTTTGGTATCGTAATCGCCCTTGGCCAAGCGATCTTTTGGCTGATAACGCAGCAACTTTAGAAAAAAAACATCATGGCACACTCCCTCCCTGATCTCCCTTACGCGCACGACGCGCTGGAGCCGAACATCGACGCGCAAACCATGGAAATCCACCATGGCAAGCATCACAATACTTACATCACCAAGCTCAACGAGGCCATCGCCGGCAACGCCGAACTGGAGGCGAAGTCGGTCGAGGAACTGGTGAGCAACCTTGACGCCGTGCCGGAGGCCATCCGCGGCGCTGTGCGCAATCACGGTGGAGGCCACGCCAACCACTCGCTGTTCTGGACCGTGCTCGGCCCGAACGGCGGCGGCGAGCCAAGCGGCGCGTTGGCAGATGCTATCAACGCGGAGTTCGGCAGTTTCGCCGATTTTCAGGCCAAGTTTGAGGCTGCTGGGGCGACGCGCTTTGGCAGTGGCTGGGCCTGGGTGTGCGTGAACAGCGAAGGCGATTTGTGCGTCTGCAGCACTGCCAATCAGGACACGCCTCTGATGGAGGGCCGCACGCCGATCCTAGGCTGCGACGTGTGGGAGCACGCCTACTATCTCAAGTACCAAAACCGTCGACCAGACTACCTCAAGGCATTCTGGAACGTCGTCAACTGGGATGCGGTTTCAGTAAACTACGAAGCCGCGAAGGCTTAAGTTTAGCGACAAACCAATTTCAAAAGGCGCGTTCCCGCGCCTTTTTTTTGTTTTTAGCTTTGGTTTTAGCGATGTGGGGGGTAATGCTCTTTATCTAACTTAGGCTTAAAAAAATGGAAAAACAGTCAGCATTAGTGCGGACGTTTTGCGACGATGGATTCCTCAAAATCCCTTCGTTCTTTAACTCTGCGGAGTTGGCCGAAATTGAAAAAAACTTGGGCCGATTCGTACGTAAACTTATTCCGTCCCTTGCTCCTGCTGAAGTCTTTTACGAGGACAAAAACCTGTCAAATTCGTTGAAACAAATACAACGTATGCACGAGCACGATTCGTTTTTTTTTAATTTGTTTCACGAAAAACCAAAGCGCTTGGCTGAAAAGTTGTTGGGCGAATCGGTAGTTGCAAAGAACCTCCAGTATTTCAATAAACCTCCCGTTCTAAGCCAAGCGACGCCGCCTCACCAGGATGCGTTTTATTTCAAGTTAGAGCCTTGCTCAGCTTTAACCATGTGGATGGCCCTTGATGTCGTCGATAAGAAAAATGGATGTGTGCGTTACGTGAAGGGATCACACAAAAACGGATTGCGGTCTCATCGGAAAACCAAAACTCTTGGCTTTTCACAGGAGATATCTAATTTTGGAACCGAGGCAGATAGATCAGACGAAGTCATATGTTCTGCTAAACCGGGTGATCTCCTGGTACATCATGCGATGACGGTCCACAGAGCGGAAGTGAATACGAGTAAGATGCGAAGCCGGCGTGCACTCGGCTTTATTTTTTACGGAAAGAGCGCGGTCGAAGATGTGGAGGCTAATCGCGAATATAAACAAAAACTCGAAAGTGAATTAGCCTCGACTGGAAAAATTTAAACCATGAAGAAACAACTCGTTCAAATTATGGTGTTTAGTATGGCGATACAGGTTTGCCTGGCCGATGACAAACCAATGCCAAAAGGTTACACTATTCCAACCATAGACTTGGCCCACCATAAGCACCGGCAAGTGATTGTGGATCGTGAGAAAGGGCAATATCTGGGGCACCCGACGACTGTGCTTTTGGAGGATAATAAAACGATGTTGATTGTGTATCCAAAAGGCCACGGTCGTGGTGGAATTGTTTATAAACGAAGCGCGGACGGAGGTAGGACTTGGAGCGATCGTTTGCCGACCCCAACAAGTTGGGGGACAAGCAGAGAGGTCCCAACCATTCATCGTGTGGAGGATGCTAATGGAAAGAAGCGCTTGATTATGTGGAGCGGTCTTTACCCAGCACGGTTAGCAGTCAGCGAGGATGACGGCACAAAGTGGAGTCAATTGAAGCCGGTCGGGGATTGGGGGGGGATTGTTGTGATGGGGTGCCTTGAAAAAGTTAAGACAGGGAAGGGGCATTACATGGCGATGTTCCACGATGACGGCCGTTTTTTTAAAGGTGTAAAAACACAGGCAAAGAATCCCGTTTTCACCCTTTATAAAACTTTCTCAAAAGATGGGGGTTTGACGTGGTCCTATCCGGAAGCAATTTTGGCCCGTAATGATGTACATCTCTGCGAACCTGGAATAATTCGTTCGCCTAATGGCGATCAACTCTGTGTTTTGCTTCGCGAAAATTCTCGCCGCCGGAATTCATACGTCATTTTCTCAAATGATGAAGGTGGAAGCTGGACGCCACCCAGAGAACTTCCGGCGTCCCTAACCGGTGATCGTCACACGGCTCGTTATGCAGCTGATGGCAGGTTGTTTGTTTCATTCCGTGACCGTACTCATGAGACTCCGACTTTTGGTGACTGGGTGGCTTGGGTTGGTGCTTATTCAGATATTTTGAATGGGACGGAGGGACAGTATCGGGTTCGTTTGATGGACAATACCAAGGGTGCCGATTGCGCCTACCCGCCAGTTGAAATTTTGCCTGATGATACGCTGGTAACGACCACGTATGGTCATTGGACGGAAGGCGAGTCTCCCTACATAGTAAGCGTACGTCTTAAATTAAGTGAACTCGATGCCTTGGCAAAAAAGAAGGAATTCCTAAAATAGTGCTGTTGGTTCAATCTAGATTTCGTATTTTTCTGCTGTTTTTTGTTGCGTTAGGGCAAGCGCTGGAACTTGAAGCCAAGCGACCGAATATTCTCCTTATTGTCTCAGAAGACAATGGGCCCGAACTTGGTTGCTACGGAGATCCGTATGTACAGACTCCCGCATTGGATCTGTTGTCTGCCCAAGGGGTTCGATTTAACCGTGCGTATGTGCCGCAGGCGGGTTGCAGTCAATCCAGAGCCGCTTTGTTGACCGGCTTGTATCCCCATCAAAACGGTCAAATCGGTTTGGCTACATGGAAATTCCGTTTATACGATGAAAAGACCCCCAACTTGGTTCGGAGTTTAAAAGAAGGGGGTTATCGAACCGGAATTATCGGTAAATTACACATCAACCCGGCCTCGGCGTTTCCGTTTGACTTTAAGAAAATTCCGTCTGGCAATTTTTCTCGCTCAAAACTTAGTGATTATGCCAAAGCTGCCAATGAATTTATTTCTGAATCAAATGCGCCTTTTTTTCTGAGTGTTAATTATCCCGATGCTCATAGGCCGTTTATCAATAAAATTAGAGGTATTCCCAAACAAACTTTGAAAGGTAAAGATGTAAAGCCCTTGTCGTATTTCGGGATCGATACTCTGGAATTACGCGAGCAAACAGCGGGTTATTACAATTGCATAAGCCGTTTGGATTCTTTGATTGATGATTTGTTGGATGTGCTGAAGAAGTCCGGTAAATGGGATGAGACGTTGATTATTTACCTTGGAGATCATGGTGGGGACATGTTGAGGGGGAAACGAACTTCTTATGAGGGGGGTGTCCGTATCCCGTTGATTATGCATTGGAAAGGGAAGGTTGGCTTTAGCGAAGGACGGAAATCGGGGGTTCGAGATGAATTGGTTTCCACTTTGGATCTAATGCCGACGATTCTGAATGTAGCAGGAGTAGATCAGCCGGATGGTTTGCCGGGAAAATCTCTTCTGCCCCTTTTGCAGGGTAGAGCAAGAAGTTGGCGTGAATTCTTGTTCACAGAATACCACACACATTCTGCTCACAACTTTTTTCCGCAAAGAACTGTTCGGAATGAACGTTTTAAATTGATTCATAATTTACAGCCAAATCAAATCAATCCTGGCTACGAATTTACAATGAATCGGTTTTTCCCTGGATTACAAAAAGTAATTGACCAAGCAGAAGAGCCGGTTCGAATTGCTTATGCGTTAACGAAACAGCCGCCTGAATATGAATTGTACGATTTGAAGTCTGACCCCTTTGAATTTCGAAACCTAGCTAATGATGAAACATATTTAAGCCATTTAAATCTATTGAAACAAAATTTAGAAAAATGGCGGAAGGAAACAAACGATCCATTTTTAGATCCCAAAAATCTCGAACGCTTAAAAAGCGAGATCAATGAATGTTTTAATGACAATCAACCTTCCAAGAAAGATTTAAAAATGAACTACTGGAACTATTTTTTCGAATGAGATGAGTGCAACTCGGGTGTTGGCTTTTATAAGTTTTATATTTTTTGTGGGGCTCGATGCACTTGGCCAAAATCGCTTCAATGTTCTTTTTATAGTAATTGATGATTTGCGGCCTGCGTTGGGGTGCTATGGGGATAAGGTGGCAAAAACTCCGAACATTGATCGCTTGGCTAAGCGGAGCATCGTCTTTAATCGGGCCTACTGTCAGCAGGCAGTTTGCAGTCCATCTCGCCTTTCGATGTTGACCGGGTTGCGGCCTGACACAATTCAAGTATGGGATTTGGGTACACATTTTCGCAAAGCTCAGCCGAACGCAGTAACACTGCCTCAATATTTTAAAAAAAACGGCTATTCTACCCAAAGCATCGGTAAAGTTTTCCATGGCGGAGGAAAACCGTCCCAGGACCCTGTTTCCTGGTCGATCAAACCACAATACGATACGACGCGAGATTCCAAAACGAGATATGCACTTCCGAAGAACTTAAAAGGAACCGGTTTAAAACGTTCATCTTCTGAGTCTGCTGATGTGTCCGATGATGCATATATTGATGGCATTGTTGCGAACGCGGCTGTTAAGGCTTTGCGTGAAATATCCAATAGGGAGCAACCGTTTTTCTTGGCTGTTGGGTTTAGAAAACCACATTTGCCATTTAATGCGCCAAAAAAATATTGGGATCTATACGAACGAAATAATATCCTCATGCCAGAGAATGCGAGATATCCTAAAGAGGCGCCAGAATTAGCGACTCGAAGCTGGAGGTAGTTGGAGGGATATGCTGATATTTCAAAAAACGGTAAATTAAGTGATGGCAAAATACGGGAATTGAGACATGGCTACT
>Ga0115000_10000847_pt1 | contig 27972 bp, 28 predicted proteins | sample ArcticOcean_MG_C_6_FD_89690 | JGI IMG/M metagenome (GOLD analysis project Ga0115000, IMG submission 89690) | Marine microbial communities from western Arctic Ocean - ArcticOcean_MG_CB8_128 | ecosystem: Environmental > Aquatic > Marine > Oceanic | place: Arctic Ocean: Canada Basin | collected... | reverse complement strand
TGGCAACCCTATAGTTGCTATCGAAGGAAGTAGTATCATGTCATTGAGAGCAACCAACCTTGGAATAAAAAACAAGCTAATTACTGTTCCAAACAGTACAGAGCATGTGAGTTATTTCAGCGAAACTTCAACGACATGGAAAGACTCAGTCCTTTATTCTTCTGGTGTATTTTTAAACGAGATCATATGTCCATCAGTGAATAGTACAGGTCCAGGAATAGAATTATTTGAGGTTTCTATTTACCCTAATCCTAGTAATGGTGTTGTAAACATTGACTCAAGAGACATAGTCATAAATGCAATTCAAGTATCCACTATTGATGGACGAATTATATTAAACGATGAGCAGGTCAACTCATACAATTATCAATTTCAAATACCTGGGGCAGGCGGGTTGCACATTGTAAAAGTTACAGCTCAAGGAAAGACAAAACACTTCCAAATTATTAAAAAATAGTATTTACCGAAACAAAAATATACAATTTGAGTATACACTCTTAAGTAAGTCAAAATGAAAAAAAGTATTCTTATTCTAGTCTTTGCATTCGTACCGAGTTTAATATTTGCTCAGAACAAAACTATTGACTCACTCACCAAAGTATTAAAAAACACAAAAGACGTTTCCGATCAAATTCGTTTAAGATGCGAAATTAGTCAGCAATGGATTGAAATTGGCGAACTAGTTTTGGGTGAAAAAATAGCAAACAAGGCTTTAGCAGAAGCAAAAATAAACAAGGACAAAAGCAATGTTGCACTGGCTTACTATTCTTTGGGTAGGTTAAATCAATATCACGGTTATTTAAAAGAAGCTTTATCTTTTCACAACCAAGCGATGCCTCTTTTTGAGGAATTGCATTTAAATGAGCAATTAGCATGGACCTATTTAAATATTGGTATTACACAGCGAGCTTTAGAGAATCTGCCGAAAGCAATTGAATTTGATAAAAAAGCTTTGACAATTTTTAAAAAGATCGAAAACAAGCAAGGCATCGCTTACAGCTACATAAATTTAGGTTTAGCATTTGATGATAGTAAGGAACATGAAAGAGCTATGCAGCAAATGTTGAATGCAAAAAATATTTGTTTATCAACCAACGATATAAAAGGGCTAGGTTATGTATACCATACGCTAGGCAATATTTACGAAAACACAGGAGATTATGATGAAGCTGTAAAAGCTAATTTAAGTTGTTTTCCTTTAAAAAAACAATACAATGATAAAATGGGGATGGCTTTGAGTTATGCTAATTTGACCGATGCCTATTTCAAACAAGGATCCTGGAAAAAATCCGAACAAACCGTGATAAAAGGAGAGCAACTAGCTAAAGAAGTTAATTCCACAAAAGCTTTGTCTAAGTTATATTTAACTTGGGCTAGGTTAGATTCTATCAATGGGAATTACCAAGAAGCTCTTGCTCATTTCCAAAAACACACCTACAATAAATCGGTGCTAGAAAGCGAGAAGCAAAGGGGTAAAATATCAGAACTAGAGCATTCCCTTGATGTAATTAACAATAAAATTGCCGCCCTTCAAAGCAGCAATAAAAAAACAAATAAAATCGAAGAAATAGGAATTGATAAACTGCCCCTTGCTTTAGGATCATTAGTTGTTATATTGCTTTCAATAATTGGGTATTTAACTGTTAAAATCCGAGTAAAAACAACTAAAAAATAATAAAACAATTACCCTATAGTCTAACCAGTAAATTTGTTAATCATTAGATTTTCAAGTAAATAATTAACATCCTATCCTTATAAATTATGACAACAAAAAAAGAAAAACCATCAGCAGAGGCCAAAGCTCTTTCGCTTTTTTTAATGGCCTACAAATCAACTGGTCCTGTTTTTAAGGAAAAAGCAAAACGCATCAACAGACTTTGGGACCTTGTGGTTGCTGATGAAATAAGCAAGGAGGATTATCTTGCTGAAGTCAAAACTACTATAGACTTGTTCGGCGGTTACACAGGGGTAATAGAGAAAACAGTAAAGTTTTATATTGAAAAGTCAGGTAAATGGACCTTAAAAGGTGACGACAAATATTGTACTGACGCTCAGAAAATTGCTGATAAAATGTTAGAAAAGTAAATCTGACAACTTTGAATAAAGCTATTGCGGGTCGAATGTATAATTCTGTCAAATAGCAAGTAAACAACACTGCCTGTATTCAAAGACGAATTATCTAGATTCATGCCAGCGAACGAAGTGAACAAGTGAATTCCATGTGATAGTAAATAAATGATTGAACACACTACTAAACTCACGAATCAAAGTACCTTACCCCTCACCTGCTCAAGGTCTGGTACTTGTTGTTTTGGAAAGGACGTGAGGCTCAATCCGTGGGAATTATTTCGCTTGAGTAGAGAAAAGAAAATTAGCCCAAAAGAATTCCGTGATTTGTATTGCGATTTCGGAGGCATTCAATTGCGTTTTGATGGAACCACAGATAAAAAGGGACAAAAATCTTGCAGCCAATACGTAGATAATTTTGGCTGTAGTGTTCATTTGGGTCGTCCATTAGCATGCAGGCTTTATCCATTGGGTCGTGAAATTCAACACGACAATGCACACTACATTTATGAGGGAAATCAGTTCCCTTGCCTAACAGACTGCTCGGAAGTTTTAGAATTACCTAAGCTCACTGTGGGTGAATACCTTAAAGGACAGGAAGCCGATCAATTTGAAAAGGCTCAAGATCAATATTTAGCATTGATGCAAAATATAGCAGATATTTCATTCGAGTTACTACTTGATACAGGTTTGTCAGCATCAGGAGATAAAAAAACACTAGCTGCTTGGAGAGAAATGGGAAACAAATTGCCTCAAGATTTAGTTAACAGCATTGATCAAGATTGGTTGGACTCTTTAATGACTCCTGTGATAACACAAGATGTTCCTGATCCAATTACTTTCGCTCAAAAGCACAATGAAATGCTCATGCAGAAAGCACAAGAACAATTTGGATCACTAACCGCCAATAATGAATTACACAAGGCCTCTGTTACAATAATGGGGATTGCCTTAGTTCTTGCCAAAGCAATAGGTGCCGATCCAAAATCCATGTCTGAACTTTGGATTGAAACAGCCAAAAGCCACGGGGCAATGGAATGATATTTCTCAAAAGGTTATGAAGGAAACGTTGTACCAATCGGTATTTATTTCGAATTATTTTAAAATAGACTACAACTCTTTTTGCTGTTGAACAATCGAATCAAAAAAATCGGATTATTTCGAAACCTTTTTGTCAAAACTGGCGTTATTGATGAAACAATAACAATCAATTATGAAAAAAATAATTTATTTTGTAATTGCATTCGCATTAACATTTGCAATCTCGTCTTGTAACAAAAGTGAAGGATGTACAGATTCAGCAGCAACGAATTACGACAGCTCAGCAGAGGAAGACGATGCCAGTTGTACATACGTTACCGACACCACTACGATTACCAGCACTGCAACAACAGGTACAACGGTAGGAGGGACAACAACTGACACAACTACTACCGATTCCACAACAACGACAACTGGGGCAAATACTCTTGTCACTGGTACAACTACTTTAAATCTTGAAAACATCTCAATTACTAGTCTCTCTGGAACTACCACCATTCAAGCTAAAGTTGTTGGATCTACAACGGATGGACTTTCTATTATAATAAGTGGAGATATGCCTACAACAAAAACTACGTACCCTGTTAACAATCCTTTCTCTGATACGAGCACGGCTTCCCTCATTGTTAATGAAGGAGGAGTAGATTGGGCCGTTGAATTATCGATATTTCAAGGACAGATTACGATTGTGAACCAAATGGACGTTGTAATTGAGCCCAACAGTGATGGATCTTATTCCATTAGTTTTGTTGAGTCAAAATTTGTTGATAATCAATTAGCTCCAACGCTATACAAGAGCTTCAGTGGTAATTTCACAGTAAAAGAATATAAAGCAGACTACACCCTTACAACAGAAGGAAAAACTTACAAAGCTTCAGGTGTAACTTGTAGTCAGACAGCAACCGGGATTTCATTAACTGCTAGTGCTATTAATGAAGACAATAAGAGTGGAATACTTTCTATCTACCTGCCTGATGGGGCAACTTCGGGAACATACACAGTAGGACAGGGAGAGGCACTAGCTTGGTTATCGCCTGCTGACGGAGTTTCTTACATTAACGCTATAACATATAATTCAACGGGAACTACGGAAATTTACAACTCATCTCAAAGCGGTTCATTGACTGTAGTTAAAACAGGAGATGAATATTCCTTTACATTCAGTGGAATTCCAACTTCTGATGGAGTATCAATTACGGATGTAGTATCAGGAACTGCAACTTGTTTGTTAAAATAGCACACGAATAACCAATAAAAAGGCCGAAACCTTTAAGGTTACGAACTTTTTATTTTACACAAACACCTAATTTTCAAATTGCTATTTGCTTAACTTTAAGCTGTTGGAAATAATAGAACTCAAATAAAGATGGACAGCTGTTCATTTTAACAATCGACAACTCTTTTAATCAATAGAGAACAAAGTACGGTAGTAACGATCATACTTACTGCCCTTCTATTCACAAAACGGTAAAAATGTAAGTCTTGGATCCGATAACAAAGAAGTCGTTTCTGCAATTATCTATGCTAATCGTTTAAGTATACTGGGATATCATTTCCTTAAAATTCACGAACTGTGTAAAGAAATATAAGTGCTGTATTCGAAGTAAAAAATGAACCAGAAGATATTTACAAGCCTCTAGCATAACCACCTCTTAAAATAGAAAACGACCGTTGTTTGACCTCAGGAACCGTTGGTAAATTCTATTCAATTTATAGTCAATAAAATTAGGCAAAAAGCTAACAATGAAATACTTTTGGTTGCGCATGCAACTAAATAAATTAAATCCGAAGGACTTTATTGGATATCTGCTTAAATCGGCAGGTCAAGCTTTTACGAATACCATTAATAAAAAAATTAAGGAACACGGTTTTTCATTGACAATTGAGCAAGTTGGCATCGTGTTTCGATTGTACTATGTTGAGGGAGCTACACAAAGGGAATTAGCGGAATTCTTCTACAAGGACAAGACCACTATAACAAGAACTGTTAATGCAATGGAGAAAAACAACCTTTTGGTTAGAATCCCATCAAAGGATGATAAACGTGTTAATTTACTGTACCTAACCAACAAGGGAAAAGAACTACAAGGTGTTTTTGCCAAAATAGCACTTGACACATCAAGAAAAGCGTTAAAAGACATTGACAAGTCAGAACTTGAAACAACCAAAAAGGTACTGTCGGAAATTAAAGAAAATCTAGATAAAATTAAATAATAGATAGTTGCGCACGCAACATAATACTAAAACTATGAATTCAACAACTAGAAAAATAACACTCATTATCCTAGCGATAGTGACCACATTTATTGGAGTTAGAATAGTAAAAAGTTTTGCCCCAGAAAAGAAAGAAAGCACAGCTAAATCTGTTAAAAAAAGTGTCCGAATTATTCAGCTCACCCCTTCCACCCACAAAGCTCAAGTAACATTTTCTGGCAAAGTTGAGGCGTACCAAAAAATTGATGTTTACTCAGAAGTAAACGGCGTGTTGTTGAACGATGATTTTCGAACCGGGAACAGTTTCAAAAAGGGACAAACTATTGTTCAATTAAACGGACAAGAATTTGAAAACAATGTGAAATCTGCTAAAAGTCAATTATCCGCAAGTCTTGCCTCCACAATGGGTGATATTAAAGTGGACTACAGTGACCATTTCACTCAATGGAATGAATTTCTTACGAATTTAAATGTAGGAAAACCGCTTGCCGAATTACCTGAAGCTGGTGCTAAATTAAAAAACTTCCTTCAGGGCAAGGGCATCTACAAGCAATACTACAGTATTAAATCACAAGAAGATAAATTGTCGAAGTACACCATTAGAGCTCCATACGACGGAATGGCAATCCAGTCATTAGTTAATAAAGGCACCGTGGTAAGAGCAGGTCAAAAAATCGGAACATTTGCAAATGGAGAACTTTATGAACTCGAATCAGAAGTAAGTTTATCAGATTTGAAATTTGTTAAAGTTGGGAATAAAATCAAACTGAATTCAGACGAATTAAATAAGTCTTGGACGGGAGTTATTGCTAGAATAAACAACGTAATTGACCCAGCCAGTCAAATGATTAAAATTTATGTATCTGTGCAAGGCAATGACTTAAAAGACGGAATGTTTTTACAAGGGCTTGCACAGGGAATGCAATTTGAAAATTCTATTCAAATAAATAGAAAACTGATTCATAAAAACGGGGTTTACATTGTGGTGGACGGCGCAATTGTATTTAAGCAATTAAAAGTGCTTCACACAAGCGGGTCTAAAGCAATTGTTGAAGGCTTATCAAAGGACGATTGGATGGTTGGTGATAACATGAAAGGTTTGTTTGAAGGGTTAGAAGTAAATGTTTTAAAGTAAAATCATGAAAAAACTCATCGCATATTTTATAAAGTATCCAATAGCTGGGAACATTTTAATGTTGCTACTCATATTTATGGGAGCAGTTGGAATGACCCGTTTGAGAAAAACATTTTTTCCAGAGCGAGCTAGTAATCTCATTCAAGTACAAGCTATTTACCCTGGGGCTTCACCTGCTGAAATTGAAGAGGGTATTGTTTTAAAAGTTGAAGATAAATTTGACGGCTTAAATGGAATTGACAGAATCACTTCAGTTTCAAAAGAAAATATTGGACTTGTTACCGTTGAAGTAAATACTGACTACAAAACAGACCTTGTTTTGCAAGACATTAAAAATGCCGTTGATGGAATAAACTCCTTTCCGAGCGGAATGGAACCTCCGTCAGTTTCTATTTTCGAGCGCCCACAATTGGCAATGTCATTTGCGCTTTCAGGAGATATTGAATTGAAAGACTTAAAGGGTATTGCTCGAAACGTAGAGTCTGAACTAAGGGAGATAAAAGGGATTTCACAAGTTAGTTTGGAAGGTTTTCCTGATGAAGAAATTGAAATCAAGGTTGATGAGCACCTTTTAAAGCAATACGGTTTATCGATAGATCAGGTTGCATTAGCTATTAAACGAAACAACGTTGAGTTAACTGGAGGTAATTTAAGTACGACTGAGGAAAAAATTCTGATCAGGGCACATAACAAGACTTACTATGGTGAAGACATAGAGGACATTGTAGTGATGGCGCAACCCAATGGGAAAACTATAAAAGTTAAAGACGTATCACAAGTAACTGATGGTTGGGCGGACCAACCATCAGAAAGGTTTTTTAAAGGAGACAATGCTATTATAGTCAAGGTAAATTATACCATCCATGAAGATTTACAAGACATTGTGGAAGATGTAAAAGTATACATTGAAGACTTCAATGTCATCAATGAAAAGATAAAAGCTGAGATAATAATAGATATGTCAACCATTCTAGTTGAGCGTATTGAATTATTAGTTAGTAATGGAATCATTGGTTTTATACTCGTATTCATTGTCCTCTCCTTTTTCTTGCATCCGAGGTTAGCATTTTGGGTTGCCATGGCAATTCCTGTAGCTTTCGGAGGTATGTTCATCGTATCAGGCGCAGCTGGAATATCAATAAATGTGATTTCTCTTTTCGGAATGATCATCGTTATTGGAATTTTAGTAGATGATGGAATTGTAATTGCAGAAAACATATATCAGCATTGGGAAGAAGGAAAAACTCCCGTACAAGCAGCGTTAGATGGAACACTTGAAGTTTTACCAGCAGTTTTTTCGGCTATTTTAACTACTGCGATAGCATTTTCTATCTTCTTTGTGGTTGATGGAATCATGGGAGACTATTTCGTGGAGATGGGATTTGTGGTTATTGCGACTTTAATTTTTTCACTTATTGAAGGAGCTTTTATTCTACCTGCTCATGTTGCACACTCCAAAGCTTTAAGGGAAGAAAATAGGAAAGGGAACGCCAAAGATTCGCCCAAAGGTTTCATGGTTAAACTCATTGACAAATTCACTGTTGCATTAAATTACATGAGGGACAAATGGTATAAACCTAGCTTAATATTTGGCTTGAAAAACCCTTGGTTTGTCATTGTTTCTACGATTGGATTTTTTGCTATCACAATTACCTTAGTAACAGCTGGCATTCAGAAAACCTCCTTCTTCCCTCCTATTTATGGGGACAACTTCAAAGTACAATTGGACATGGCCCCAGGTACGAATGAAGAAATTACTAAACAGTGGATCGGTGAGGTTGAAAACAAAGTGTGGCACATCAATGATTCACTCAAAGAAAGTACTGGCAAAGATGTAGTTATAGGGATTCAAAAATCTATCGGACCAGCTGTTCATCAAGCTTCAATAAGGGTTCTTCTTTCAAGGTCTGAAGAAAGGGAACTCACCTCTGCTCAAATATCTACACTCGCTCTTGATAAAGTTGGCAACATTCCAAACGTCGAAAAACTTACAGCCAAAGATGGAGGTCCTTTCGGTCGAGCAATCTCTATTGCCTTGTATTCAAAGGATGACAAATCCTTGGAATTAGTTAAAAACAACCTATTGGATGGTATGCGAAAGATGGGTACGCTAAAAAACATTGAGGCATCCGATCAGCAAGGCATGTTGGAGTTGGACTTGAAATTAAATGATAAAGCTAAAAGTTTAGGCTTGACTTATAGTGAAGTAATTACTGAAATAAGAAAAGGCTTTTACGGGTATGAAGTTCAGCGTTTGCAAAGAGGGTTGGATGAAGTTAAAGTTTGGGTTCGGTATCAAAAAACGAGCAGAAGTTCCATTGGTGATTTGGAAAACAGTCAACTTCAAATTAGAGGAAAGGTGTATTTAGTAAAAGATTTGGTGAACATCACTCAAGCTCGTGGTGTAACGCAAATTGATCATTTAGATGGTAAAAAGATGATTAAAGTCCAAGCTGACCTGCTGGATGTTGAAAACTCCAGCTCAAGTCAGCTATTGAGCTTTGTAAATGACAGTCTGGTAGCTCACGAGTTGGCGCTGCATCCCGAGGTTAAAAAATCGGTCGAAGGGCAAGCTCGTGAAATGGGAAAGGTTATGCGTTCAATTAAAAGTAAAGGATGGATGATATTACTGTTCATGATTGTGGTTGTAATAATTACCTTTCGTTCCTTCACGCAAGCCTTTGCAGTTTTTATAACGTCAATTTTTGGTTTTGCGGGTGTCGTTTGGGGGCACATGATCCATGGTTTTCAAATGTCTATTTTCTCGATGTTTGGAATGATTGCATTAATTGGAATAATGATAAATGATGCTCTAGTCCTTATTAGTGCTTTAAATGTGAACCTAAAAAGAGGAATGGATTATGTTCCCGCACTCAAAAAGGCTGCTTTGTCAAGGTTTAGACCTATCCTTTTAACATCAATTACCACCATAGCTGGATTAGCACCTTTAATATTTGAGAAAAGCATGCAGGCCCAATTCTTAATTCCAATGGCTATCGCAATCGCCTATGGTTTACTAATGGCAACATTCCTGACCTTGGTATTCCTGCCTTCCATCCTATTATTGTTCAATAAATTCAACAGAATATATTTTTGGCTAAAAACAGGGACTGTAGCCGCAAGAGATGCTGACACCGAAGCTGCTGTCAGAGAAATAGAGGCTGAACAACTAGTAAACAAGGAACTTAATTGATTATCCTATGAAAAACAGAACAACGCTAACTATAGTTGCAGTAATCATCGCTACGAGCGTTTTTGGACAAACATTAACGTTGTCTGAGGCTATTGCGCAAGGACTGAGGAAGAACCATAACATAGTTATTGCCAATCAGCTTAATGATGCGAATCAAACTCAAGTTCACATTGGTCAAGTTGGCTTTTTACCTAAGGTTGATGTGGCAGCGCAAAAAAGCACTTCTGGTAGTGTTACTGACATGGAGTTCTCTACTGCTTCCATTCCTACAATTGTGGATCAAGAAGCTGGTTCTTCGTCCGATTTAGCCCAAATACAAGTAAGTTATATGTTGTTTAATGGAGGTGGACGATGGCTTTCGTATTCGAAGCTTAAAAAAAGTGGTGATTTAAGTGAATTGCAAAAGAAACTCAGTATTGAAAGTAGCATACTTCAAATTGTAAATGCGTATCACGAGGTGATTCGTTTAAGTGAATCACATAAGATAAACAAAGAGAACCTGCTACTTTCCACTGACAGACTAACCCGTAGCAAAGCTCAATTTGAATTCGGAAACGGAAGTAAAATAGAAGTTCTTACAGCTCAAGTAGATTTTAATGCAGATCAATCTGAGGTACTTACCTCGGCACTAAATCTTCGAAAAGCAAAAAATCAACTCAATTTTTTGTTGGGTAATCAAATTGATCAAGAAATCGAAGTGCAAAACGATTTACCTCTACCCAACCTGGATTCGTTGCAATTCTATAAAAACAAAGCTTTGCAAAACAACAGTAATTTGGCTTTAAGCGAAATCAATCTAAAGCTTTCGGAACTAGATCGAAAAATTAACAAAACGACCCTCCTTCCTATTATTTCCGGAAGCGTTAACTACGGTTATCAAGGATCAGCAAATGATGTGGGCATTGTTAAAGAAAGTTCGTCTTTAGGTTTCACAGCTGCTATTTCACTCAACTGGAATCTTTTTGATGGGTTAAAAAGAAGAAAAGCATTGCAGCAGTCGCAAATCCTAATTGACATGAGTCAAACTAAAAAGGAACAAGCGGTGCTCAATGTAAGTCTTGAACTACAAAATTATTATCAGTCCTTGAGTACATATTTAAGCATCATAGAGTTGGAGCAAAGCAATTTAGAATTAGCACAATTGAATGTAGATAAATCCAAAGAATTGTTGCAAAACGGCAGTATCACTAGCCTGCAGTTCAGACAGGCACAAATGAACTTATTGCGTTTAAAGTCCAAAACAAACAACTACCTATACATGGCTAACATCATGCATTACCAACTGCTACGAATGACTGATCAATTGTTGGTCGAAGAGAAAATATGAAAAAAGCAGTCTGCAACATTTTTCAACTAGTTGTAATCTAATTTAATCACGAGGTGGCAAGACCAAAGAGTTAATCCCAAAAGGTAAGTAGATAAACAATCTGCAAGAAATCATTTAGATTTGTATTAGAAATACAAGTGATCGCCAACTTCTGCTGTCCTTATTACAAATACAAGCCCGTTGGTTAAGTAGTTAGCATCACTTCAACAACAATTAAAGAATGGAATCTATTCTAGAATTAATTAAATCTCCTTGGCCTTGGTACATTGGAGGAGCATTAATAGGACTCATGGTGCCTTTGCTACTATTTTTTGCTAATAAGCAGTTTGGAATTTCTAGTACGCTAAGCAACATTTGTGCGGCTTGTATTCCAATTAAAGGAAAATATCAGTTTGATTGGAAAAAAGGAAAATGGAACATGACCATAGCTCTTGGTATTGTAGCAGGCTCTTATATTGCTGCTAATTTTTTAAGAACGGATGGATTTCACATTGACATTTCAGAAGACACAATTGCTGACTTACAATTGATTGGAGTGCATAGTTCAAAGGAATTGTTTGCCCCCACTGAAATATTTTCGTGGGAGTCCTTGTTTTCATTTAAAGGGATCATTTTCATAGTCCTTGGAGGTTTTCTTGTTGGGTTTGGGACAAGGTACGCAGGAGGTTGTACTTCTGGACATGCAATAATGGGACTTTCATTGTTTAACCTCGGGTCATTGGTAGCAGTCATTGGCTTTTTTGTTGGTGGCTTAATTGTAACTCATCTCCTACTCCCTTACCTTATAAATTAGCATCATGAAATATTTAAAATATTTTTTAATCGGCATATTCTTCGGAATAGTATTAGTAAAGTCAGAGGTAATCTATTGGTTCCGAATTCAAGAAATGTTCAGGTTTGACAGTTTTCACATGTACGGCGTAATGGCCACAGCTATTGCTGTTGGGGCATCTACTGTACTACTGATAAGAAAATTCAACCTTAAATCAATTGATGGGAGCAAAATCAATCTGACACCAAAACCTTTTAATAAAAAAGGAAACATCTTAGGAGGACTGATATTTGGTTTTGGCTGGGCCCTTACTGGAGCATGTCCAGGTCCTCTTTACGCCTTAATTGGAAGTGGGTTTACCGTAATTACCATTTCACTCATTAGTGCTGTGTTGGGTGCCTTCTTCTACGAAATGATAAAGAGTCGTTTACCCCACTAATATTGAACGACAGTAAAAACACTAATAGAACAATGACTTTATGAATTCAATAAAAAATAAAGTAGTTGTAATTACTGGAGCCGGCAGCGGTATTGGTCGTGCATTGGCAGTTCTACTAGCGAGTTATGGAGCAAAATTGGCTCTAAACAGTAGGACTTCCGAAAATCTTAAGGAGACGGTTAGTTTACTAAATATACCTGAAGAACATTTGCTCTCTCGTACTTTCGATATCTCTAATAAAGAAGCTGTTTTTTCTTTTGCCAAACAAGTCAATGACTACTTTGGAACTGTTGATGTTTTAATTAACAATGCCGGTGTTGCAATCACAGGACTCACTTTTGAAGAACTTGAATTGGAAGATTTTGATTGGATTTTCTCAGTTAATTTTATGGGAGTTGTAATTACCTCTAAAGCGTTCCTTCCTCTACTTCGAAAAAACACCAACAAGACAGCACTGGTTAACATATCCAGTGTGTTTGGGCTTGTACCAATGGCTTTAAAAACTCCCTACTGCTCTACAAAGTATGCAGTAGCAGGATTCACTGACGCTCTTCGAATGGAATTGGATAGTACTGCTATCAATGTTATCGGAGTATATCCTGGAGGTGTGAAAACGGGAGTAACTCTTAACGCTTTAAAAGCAGAAAGGGAACCTGAGTACACAATGGATTTTAACAAGAACCTAAAAATGGAACCTGAAAAAGCTGCTCAAATAATACTAGCTGGAATCCTAAAAGGAAAGGAAAAAATAATCGTTGGTAGTGATGCGAAAAAAGCCATTTTTGCGCACAGGCACTTGCCTTTTATCTTAAAAAATCTTGCCCGAAAAACTATGCTTAAATTTAAGAATTAATCTATATCGATTAAGCTCCACAGCTCAAGCATTCACCATCAAAGTCGTCCATCTCTGGATTCTCAGCAATTTCAGGTTTTAATGATCTTTTTAAATCATAAATTTCTTGTTGGACTTCTCCATCGGTAAACAAGTTACCAGTTAATGTCCCTTGTAGTTCTGTGATTTTACCTCTAGTTTCTACTTCAGTCATAGTACATTTTTTATTTTAGTGTCTTCTAATATACGACATGAAAAGGGTTATTTGCAAACTAAGTTTTCACCAAACACCTGTTAGTTTCATCGGTGAAATCATGATCACAAGGCCAGAGAGTATAATATTAATACTTCTCTGATTTAGAGATGATAAAGGTGTTTAACAGTGGCAATAAATCTATTTTCTTTGTGACAAAAAAATTTCATATTATTGAACGATGCGATGGATAGTATTTATTTTGACAATTACAATATTAAACTCCTGCGTAGTTGAAAATGGATGCACAAGCAGAAATGGTCATAAGAAGTACAAAGTTGTTACCCCCGGAAAATATTTCAAACAAAAAAGGAAACGACATTTCCAGTAGACTCGAAATGAAAATTGTGGCAACCAGTTAATTCAATGGAATAAGAATAGAAATAACCTACCAGACTTAATACTAGAAATTCCAAATGTACCACCAAGCATAACCATCTGCTATTATCCAAAGTGTTATTGCAACTACAAATAAACTGAGGAATGCAAACGTGACTGCTCATAAGCTCCATCAGCTTATTAATGTTACTTGAGTGTCTGAATCGTCTTCCATGATATCTTTTTCACAACTAACCATCATAAAAATACTTACGAATAACATTGATCATAATATTCTCATTTTATTATTTCATAATACCTGGGGTTTTAGATTTACACGTCATTTACCATCTCTGTAATCTTGTTCTCAAAAAGCAACCTAGTTGAATAAAAAAATAATTCTTGACACCAATATTTGAATGTAAAATCGTTAAATTGGGGAGTAATTACCCCTGACTTGACATTGAAAAAAACTATTACCCTTCTGTTCCTCATGGCATTCTCGTGCCTGCTATCGGCTCAAAACAAGGGTATCGATTCATTAACTACTTTATTAAATGAGGCAACAATACCCTCTGATCAAATTAAATTTAAGTGCGCTCTTAGTCAACGATTTACTGAAATTGGAAAGTTTGAAATTGGAGGTAAAATGGCCAATGACGCTCTTATCATGGCTGAAAAGAATGACGAAAAAAAAGGAATCGGTTCTGCTTATTATAGTTTAGCTCGGTTGAACCAATACTTAGGTGATTGGTCTAAAGCCTTATCCTATCATTATAAAGCGTTACCAATATTTGAGGAACTGGGCCTAAAAGAAGAGTTAGCTTGGACACACTTGAACATAGGAATCTCTTTGCACGCTCAAAACAACATGATTAGTGCTACAAAGTACGATAGGAAAGCATTAGAAACGTTCCTGGAAATTGATCACAAGCAAGGTGTAGCATACAGCTATTTAAACCTCGGTCTGGCTTTAAACGCTAGAGGTGAATACAGTAAAGCAATCCAACACATGCTGAATGCTAGAGTAATATGTAAAGAAATTGGAGATGAACGTGGTGTTGGTTACGTGCTTAGCAGTGTTGCCGAAATTCATGAAAACATGGGCGAATACGACAAAGCTATTGAAGGAAATTTAGCCTGTTTAAAAATTAGAAAAACAGAAAATGACAAAATGGACATGTCCTTTTGTTACTCCAACCTTGGCAGTATTTACATGAAACAAGGCCATTTAATAAAATCGGAAAATGCACTCAAAATAGGAGAAAAATTAGGCCTCGAAGTAAATGCCAGACCATTTTTAAAAAGTATTTATCTCACCTGGTCAAAAGTTGACTCGCTAAACAGAGATTACAAAAAAGCCTACCAACATTTTAAACTGTACTCCCATTACGACAAGCTGATTAACAATGAAAAAAGCCATAGAAAAGCGGAAGACCTTCAGCACACCTATGAAAAGGATAAAAATGAAAAAGAGATTACGCTGATAAAAAAAGAAAAAGACCTTCAAAACTTTGTTAATGCAAAAGATTAAAGAAATTTAGTAATTGGTCTGGCTGCAGTTGGATTTATACTAATTGTTGTGGTGGCTTTTTCGGTTTCGGTGTCCAAAAGAGCTAATCGGATTAAGAAGCAAAAGAACATCATCACCAAGCAAAAAGAAAGGGTTGACGAGCAGCATAAAAGCATCAAGGACTCCATAGTTTATGCTCAAAAAATACAACAAGCATTACTAACCAGCGAAGAATACATCGCCAAGTATTTGAAGCTTGATTTTTTTATTCATTATCAACCCAAGGACATTGTTTCTGGTGACTTTTACTGGGCTCAGGAACATCAGGATAGTTTTTACTTGACTACAGCCGACTGCACAGGCCATGGAGTTCCTGGTGCCTTTATGAGCTTGTTGAACATTTCTATTATGAATGAACTCATTGTAGGAAAAAACATTACTTCCCCAGCAAAAGTCCTCAACAGACAAAGGAGCGAAATAATAAAAGCATTAAACTCTCAGGGTTCTGACAATTCACAAGACGGAATGGATTGCATCCTATGCAAGTTTGATACAAAAAATGACGTGCTAACTTTCTCTGCAGCTAATAGTTCTTTATGGATTATCAGGGGTAAAAAAATCATGAAATTCAAAGGCGATAAAATGCCAGTTGGAAAGTACATGAATGACAACAAAGAATTTACCGAGCAAGCTATTAGACTCGAAAAAGGTGATTTAATTTACACTTTCACCGACGGAATTGTGGACCAATTTGGAGGTGACAAAAACAAAAAATTTAAACCTCGTAGGCTTTCTGAATTGCTGCTGCAAATACACGAGTTACCTACCGAAGAACAAAAATTAATATTAATGACTACCCTCGAAAGGTGGACAGGCGACAACGAACAAACTGACGATATTTTGATGGTTGGCATCAAATACGAATAGAAGTTTGTTCGGATTTTAATGAAAAACACTGAATGACAACTTCATCAAGAATTATAAATACTCTCCTTATCGCAACTCTGCCTTTGAGTGCTGTTTTTTACGTTCCCTTGATGCAAACATTTCCGCAAGTTGAACATCCTTTAGTTTTTTCAGCGATTGCTTTCTTTATTGCAATTATAGTTATTTTCAAATCTCAAAATAAAAAAATCACTTACTCTTCTTGGCAACCTGTATAATTTCCACCTTCTTATTTTACTCAAATAACAGTTCAGAAAATAATTTTCTTGGTAGGCCAATAGCTCAAGATTACTCCCCAGAATCACCAGGATACACCCAAGTAAAACTTTATAAAGATGGCATTGCAACAGTTGCTTACGGGGGAATATTGGGAATCCACAAAGAGTTTTTTGTAGATTATAAAATTGAAAATGACACCATAATATTAATTCGAGACGAAGGTCCAATTGACTTACTGAATGAAACTATATATCTTGACCAAAAACGATATCACGTTAAATTCTAAACTCAACAAATACCAATTAATACATAATCAAAAACAGATCGTTTTATTCACGTATAATCGTCATTTCGCGCGCAGCAAAGCAATCTCACTTTCGCAATCAATTTCTTTGTAAAAGTATTTGAACATAAACTCTTTTCCGCAACCTTTCTATTGCTTCAACAACACAATTTTACCCGTCTCTTTTTCGCCGCCTTCGTTGAAAAGAATTAGCAACGCTGTGCTGTCTTGATTTTCAACATGTAATGAAAACTGCGAGTTTGCTCCGAATTGAACGTTAAGTTTTCCGTCAACTACTGTGTAAGTTCCTTCACGCTTACCAGCTACTCCACTTGTTAATGAAATTTCCCCGTCGTTTAATGACATACTACATCCGTCAAATAAATTGACAATTGATTTAACCATCATTTGATTTTCAGGAACCAATTCTGCTTCTCCTTCAACAAACTGATCAAACCTCCAATCCCCTTCAACATTAACTACTTTTGCTGGCTCAGGATTACAAGCAAACATTACTAAACTAATTGCGACTACAAATATCTTTTTCATATGATTTTTTTCTTTGTAATGCGCAAAGTACTAATGGTTACAGGAATTACAAAACTTTTGTTGATTTACATAACGTTTACTTTTTTAGTTTGTGCATTCAAGCATACTACAGGGACGTTATTAAAAAGTAAACCTGTGTTGAAAAAAATCTTGAGTTAGGCTACTTCGCTTGCTTTTATATGCAGGTTTACTAGATTTGCAAATGAGGTATTCGCTTTGATTTAGCCATTGTTATTGGCTGGAAAAAGTAAACTGACAACCCAAAACACAAGTAACAATGTAACCATCCCCCGTTTTGACATTATATCAATTACAACAACACTCATATTATAATGCTGCGAGCCACAATTACTATTTTACTACTGAGTCAAGTTCTACTCGGACAGGATTCTTTAACTAATATTTTACTTCGATCAACGGCTAACTTAGTCCCAAATGCAGGATTTGAATATTCATGGAAATGCCCTAGTAATTTCAGTCAAGTACATTTTGCTAACGGGTGGAGTATGCCAACAACAGGATCAGCGGATTACTATAACGCCTGCGGAACAAAAGAATATTCAGTTCCTAATAACCGTTATGGTGAAAAGTCTCCTTTTGAAGGAGAGGCATACATGGCATTGCATGGACGTGAAAATGGTGCAGAATATATTCAGATTCGTTTAGCGTCACCATTAGAAAAAGGAGAAAAGTATTATTGTTCCATAGCCATAAGTGCTTGCGAAAGGTTTCCTGCAGTGTGCTCAGATGTCGGCTTATTGTTCACTAAGGAAAAAGTAGAAAGAGATAATGGTGGTCGAATTACTGAATACCAACCCCAAATTGAAAATCACCCCGATTCTAATTTCATTGACTATGAATGGCATGTTGTAAAAGGATTTTTTACTGCCAAAGGAGGGGAACAATATTTAACCATCGGAAGTTTTAGCAAAAACGTTTCTCCAATTTCAACGAAAGACTTTAGTGTTGTTACGGGGGTATCATGGTATAATTTCATTGATAACATCAGTACTAAACCTGTTTACAGAAAAAGGCCTAAAAAGAAAATTCAAGACTTATTTAATCGACTAGAGAATATCAATTTTACAAACAGAAGTTATGAATTGGATACCAGTACTTTTCCTGGACTCGAAAAAGAACTGAAAAAGGTGCTCAATATATTAAAACGGGACAAAGACATATCCATTAAGGTGATTGGCCATACTGATAACAATGGATCGAAATCAAGTAACAAAACGTTGTCTTTAAACAGGTGTCTTGCAGTTCAGCAGTACTTGGTTAACAATGGAATAGCCAAGAAAAGGATAAAGGTGCTAGGAAAAGGAGATTCCGAACCAATCCTACCCAACACAACCCAGGAGAATAAGAAAAAGAATAGACGAGTAGAATTCAAAGTGATTTAAAAGACTTAATTGTTTCCTGAATTTATGAATTGTAATCGGCGACCATTAAAAATCAGTTTGATAACCTAATGAGTCAAACGCTGTAATGGGTTGACCAACATCAACATAATAACCAGGATATGAATTTTCATAGTCTTCATAATAGCAATCAGTAAGCTCGTATTTTCTAATTTCAAAACGCTGATCAAGTTCGGCACTTCCTTTTACAACACAAGGATGCTCAACATCAAATGGAAATAAATAATCCCCGGGCCCTACTATTAAGCTGTCTATTACGCACTCTGAAGCAACGTAAAGGCCGTATCCATAGCCTTCTCCGTCACAACCAAAACAATTAGGTGGATCTTCACCGTCTCCTATGATAAGATGTCTCACAATTAATTTAGTACTATCAGCACTTGTTCCATGATACTGCATGGCAACTCCTTCAACTTCCACAATTTTTGTTTGAAGTGTTTCAGTATCCTGTTCGCAAGAACCCATCACTAACACCAAACACACAACTATCAGTAATCTCATTTTTTATAATTTAACATTCCTATGTCTAACCCAAATTTAAAACTAGGGTAAAGTGTCACGGCTTTTTGACGTTTGTGTTCAACAACTATTGCCGCGGAATTGCTTGTACCATCAATCACACCTGATGTGATTTCTCTGGTGTAATATTGGGATTTTTCTGCGTTGCCAATTCCGAAATAAGGCCTAAATATCCAGTTTCCTGAACTAATGAATTGATAAGACAAATTCAAGGAAATATGTAACATGTCTGTTGCCATCACCATGTTTTGTAGCGAACTTTCAAATTCAAACCTATCGTTCGGAGCTTCTCCATTAAAACGCTGAAACCTGACCATTCCTTCCATTGAAAATCCTTTTCTTGTATTAGCATGAAATGGGTAGTACCGTATAATGGCTCGTCCTGAAGCCCCAGGTATCGGATTATAAGAACCTGAAAATCTGTTCCAAACATCTTCGACCAACTCAAAAGAATAAGTAACACCAATACCTACATCAAGAGCAAGATGTTTTGCTAAACGAGTCTCGTATTGAACACCAAAATCACCTGTTACAAATTTGAACGGAGAAACCGAAAGTTTATAAAAAGATGGAGGACTCTCCTTTTGTGCTTGACCGTTTATTGAAAAGCCAACGATCAAAAATGATAACAGTAACTTTTTCATTGATTTAAAAATCATCATTTCGTTTTAACTCTTTACTAATATTTTACGTTTACTTTCCAATATCAATTATTACTATTCGAATAAATATACGAAGTCTATAGCGGCAATGTTTCATTGAGGAATAAAAACCTACTTATTGATCGTGCACTTGAGGCTGCGCTAATGTAATTAGGACAGTTGCTGTACCCCACTTAAATAAACAGTACCTTCAAAATCATAACAGAATTACCTAGTTTATAAACATATATATACATCAATCTCTCAGCACAATGAAAAAACTACTTATTGCAGCTATCGCTTTATCCCTTATAACCTCTTGCTCTTCTAGTAAAAAGACAACAAGCACTTCCTCTATCGGAGACATGATTGCTACCATGCAGATTGACGAACCAATTCCTGGCAATGGGCAGGTAAAAGCTAAAGCACCTCTTTCGGAGGAAGAAATTACTAAGCGTTTGAACGCTGAAGTGAATTTCCTTAAAAACAACCCTAAATACAAGGATGAAGGAATGGTTAATTTGATAGTTAACTGTAAAGGAAAAATGGTGAGGTGCCAGATTGACAACAAAACAAAAAGCACTGAGCTTGATGCACAAATTGTAAAAGTATTTTCTAGTTTGGAACTATGGAAAGCTGGCACTGTAAAAGGTCGGTCTGTGGACACTTCTGTTTTGTACAGTTTTAAAATTGAGAACGGTGTTATCTCACTTTAAAAAATAAAAACATTTCTTACAAATGGTGTCCATCATTACTAGTATTTAACAAGAGTAAGGGCGATGAACTAATCATGGAAAACCCACACCTAGCACATAAAAAGCAGGTTGAACACCACTAATTCTGCGATTTTAGATAAAAGAACAGCAACTTTAAGCCAATTCACTGGAAGCTCTGAAAATTTAATTATACTTTTATGAACTCATGTTGAGACCAGTACAACTATAAAAACGGGGTGGACACCGAAAAACCATAAGAGTAGGTAACAATACAAACAACAAACACATGAAGTACTATTTAAAAGTTTTACAGAATTACGCAACCTTCAAAGGGAGAGCTAGCAGAAGTGAATATTGGTATTTTTTCTTATTCAACGTGCTGATTTCTATGGCTGTAGGGTTTATTGGAGAACTTACAGGAATGGAATTTTTAGGTAACATTTACTCTTTAGCTGTTTTAATTCCTGCAATTGCGGTAACAGTAAGAAGAATGCACGATGTTGGCAAAAGTGGATGGTATTGTTTAATTCCAATTTACGGTTTCATTTTAGCGGTAACAGCTGGTGATGCTGATGATAACGAATATGGTACGGATCCTCAGCTTGAAGAAGCTGAAGGAGACGCATAAGTAATAAACCAATAGGTACAAGCGGTTCTCAAAGGACTGCTTGTACTAATTGTTGGTTACCAATTAAAAGTTCCTCTTGAACTACCTCTCACAAACATTGACCTGAGTAAACCAGGAATTATGAAAGCTAAACTCCTTTTTGTTAGTATCGTTTTCACAATATTTTCTTGTTCTACCACTAAGAACGTTTCAACGAATCCAAAGCAATCAGTTTCAAACGATGCCCCATTCAGCATAACTGAAATTTCTGAAAATTCTTCTTATGGACTTACTGCTGATAATCCAGTTCAAGTTGGAAGCGAAGGAAGTGGCCCTCGTAATGAGAGAAAATATTTAAACGCCTTATGTGGTCCAAATGGCGAAACCATATCCTATTATAGAGCTGGCAGTTGTTGTCCAACAGAAAGCGAAAAAGTAATGTTTGGCGATAAAGTTATACTTGATAACTATCGAGTAACATGGCAAGGCTCAAAAGACATTGTTTCAATATACATTAACATGTATGACCTTGGATAACTCAAAGCTCCAAAAGGATTTGAAATAAAGAAAAAGTAAGACCAAAGCATCCTAGTAAAATCTTTACAAGCCCACAATACCTATTCGGTAATAATTGCAAAACATGAAGAACCTGAAATGGATCACATGGAGGCAAAAAAATGAGTGCGCCTCCTGTGAAACAATAACATATCATTTAAAAAAAAAGGCACAATAAATGTCATTACAAAATCGCAAGCAAAAAAATACCTCGATGAATCAAGCACTGTCAATAATCCTTTTGGTTTTATTTATGTTTTGTGGTTATCAACCTTCTAAAGCAATATTGGGTCGCGAACCAGAAGTTATACATGAAGTTGATTTTGAAGAAACAATCGATGATCGACACCTTGGGGGTTGGTTAACATTGCTCTTTGTTGGATTATTATACAATGTGATCAACTCGAGCGGTATCTTGTTTAAAGCGGATATAGCCTCCTTAACTGAAAGTAGTTACCTCTGTTCCGAATTGTCAACCATTTCATTCGTTCTCTTCATTGGAGTAGCTTCCTTTCTACTTTTAAAAGAGATGCTGCGTTTCAATCCCAAATTCCCATTATACGTTACTCTATTTTTAATCATTAAAACTGCAATTATTGTTACAATCCCTTTCCTTTTAAACAGCAAAAATCCCTTTCAATATTCTCATGTTTTCCTAAGTAAGATGTTTCTTAGTAGTACTTTATCCGCCCTAATTTGGATTCCGTACTTATTAATATCTAAACGAGTAAAGGAAACTTTCAAAAAACGATCAGCTAACGAGACTAATAAAACAACGGTCAAAAGTTCCTTTCGTACTATTATTCAGCACCAAGAGACAAAAGAGTTCAGCACGCTTTAATTAATAAATCATCAACCATTAACTTTAACCAACTTGTGAAGCCAGGACAGACTTATCAACAGAGCATGAAAATCAATTGGATGGCATGCATTATTGCCTTTCCAATATGTATGTTAATGAGCGGATTGTTAGGAATAGGACATGGATTGTTGAGATCAGCTAATCCATTCATTTATTTGAACATTGCCTTACTAGGACTAGCATTGATACTTATGTTTTCCATGTTTAAAATAGCAAGCAGCGCCGTAAAAAGCCGGAACTACATAGCCACAAATATCCTGATATTCATATACTCAGTATTTTTCCTCTAAAATAATTGGGCAAGTGTACTTGGATATCATACACTAGGCGGAAGTGTTTTCGCTGGACTACTGGAATCCGTTTCAATTAATGATATCATGGATTTCACGGCAAGTCGTGGTGATTTTAGTATATCAAGGTTTGGAAGCAGGAGTTCGTCAAGCATCTCAGACTTTATGCCTATTGTGTATCTATTAGAAATATTTATAATTGTTGCCGGTCCTCTGCACCTGTTCGTATCAAGTAAAGAATACTTCTGTGAAAATTGTCAAAAAGGAACTGTTTCAGCAACTATTTATTTTAATACCAAACAAATAAGTCAGCGGTAAAAAAAGGAAATCTACATGATTTTTTGACAGCTCCTTCAATAAAGGATAATACTACTAAAAACCTCGAGTACGACTTGGACATCACGCAAGTTAAATTTCACAAATGTGAAAGCTGTAAAACTAGCCTAGTGGATGTGGACTAAGGAATTACAAAAAGTGACGGAGGAAAAAAGAAGGCTACCTATAAAAAGGAGAAAGAAATTATTGAAGGCGTTTTTATCGATGAAGAAAGTCGCCACATCATAAATAGTGCAATCTTGCGAGCTCAATAATCGGAACAATGTTTCTACTTGTTCAATGTTAGTTTTTTACTAGCCTAACTACATGTATACCTGCAGACACCAAATAGGTGCCGACCGGTAAGTGACCGATGTTCATCTCTCCTTTTGCTGCATCTGCAACAATTAATACTCTGCCGGACAAATCAAAAACCCTCACTTGGTTGTCGGATTGTGCATCAAAATGAATTTCATCCCAAATTAAAACTCCGTCAGTTGGATTTGGCCATACTTGAAATTTACTATCTCCTGCGGCAGATATTTGTGAGGTAACTAATACCTTAACCACACTTACTTCCTGAACATGTACATCTCCAACGTACTTCCCTAAGTTCAATGCTATACGTCCATTAGACTCATTTGCATTCACTGTAATGTTAAAAGTAAATATTTGAGGACTTGTTGTTAACGAAAGTGTTTTACTACCATACGAGGTCCATGGAGAATTATTCATTCCAAGTGCAGTGGTAATGGTTCTGCTTTGAGAACTAGAGGCCACAACAGTAACCTGGTAAGAACTTCCTGCATCAAATTGCAAACTACCTTGAAGCATTTGAATATCCCATGGATTGGCAGTAGCACTGGTAACTACTGTAAAATGAGATCCAGTATCAGCAGTCATAGTTGCACCAGAACCAGACCAACTATTTATGCTGTCCAAAAATTGAGAGTTGCTGATCAATTCTCCCGTTCTTATAAATTCTGGAATTTGCTCGTAGTTTTTATCCATTGATAAATTGATAATAGCTAATGAGTCTTCTTGAGTTCCATACCACTTGGTAAATTCAAACCCGGTATTTGCTACAGCAGTCAACTGAACTGATGTCCCTGCATTATAAGCTAAAGCATCAGGTGATTTAGTTACTGTTCCATGTGACCAATTTTTAATATCGCACGAATAAGTTTGTGTTACAGCTTTCTCTTTATAAACCTTGACGTAGTCTATCACCCATTCAATTGGCTTTGTGGTTTGATTGTTCCAATCCCCCGGCCAAGTATCACTCGAGACTTCCAGTGTCAGCTTTAAATATTGTGACACATCACTTACTCCCCCAGCTGACGTTCTCCATGTTTCCACATCATCTATATAAAAAATGTATTCAGTCGGAGTCCATAACATAGCAAACTTATGAAAGTTATTGTCATAAATATCTGCTCTTGTAGAACTCAGAGATTCCTTCTGATGATCGCCAGCGTAGCCATCCCAATGAATTGCGTGATTTACTTTATTGTTCCAACCGTTAATGGATTCAAACACATCGATTTCTGTCCCGTCATTTCCTTGACTCCCTGATTTATTCTGATAAGGCATCAACCAGAATGCTGCCCAGCCTCCTTGAATTTGAGGAACTTTACACCGTACTTCAAAGTAGCCGTACTTTTGATCAAATAAATTTCTTGTTCTAATGGCCCCGCAAAAAACAGAATCATTCCTTTCAGTAACTTCCAATGTTAATTTACCTGACCCATTAAGACTTAAGTTGTCTGCCTCCCAGTAACTTCCCCCCTGTCTGTTCCACGCAGGACATGGTGCCCATTTCGTAGCATCCAATTGAGTTCCATTAAAATCATCACTCCACACAATTTCATAATTTGTTGGAACTTGTGATGATACATCTAACGACAATAAAATTTAAAAAATACAATGTAATATTACTTGATTAAGAAAGGACAACTTCATAGCTTTTGGACTTCAGTAAAATAAGTTCACTGTGAAATTAAAAGATACTTTGAACAACATGTTTACAATTATCCTCAGACTGTTGACATTTTACGCAGAATGAACATATGGGAGATAAAATCATGGAAGCTCGTAGCCATTAACTCAGCAGATCAATTTGATTCTTTTAAATTTTTCCGCTCCCTTTTAATTTGTTTTCTTCTTGGTGTGATTATGTCATATGATCCTTTGTTGTACTTAACTCTCTTGATTTCAATCCCACTATTTTTGCTGTTCGACATTGCTATGTAGGTATCCTCATCTTCGTGTAAGATAATTTCTACACAAGTATTAGTAGAATCACCATAACATATTTTTATTGGAGATTCTTTTAATTGAAATTTAAGAACTTGATAGGAGTTGGGAACAAACGACCCAGAAATACTATCATTTATCAATAAATTAACAGCTTGGTCCAACTGCCATTTACGAGTTCGGTATAAGTAGCAATAGGCTATTTCGAGCGACTTCTGTTCCTTGATCATAGCTGTATCAATGGTTGGATACCCTACGTAATTATCAATGTTATAAAATGTAGGGTTATTTTCTGATTTTTCATAGGCAACATCAGCAGCTATAATACCTCCAACAACCCCAAACAATAAACTTCCTGCGCCAACAGACGAATAGTTTAATGGAGTAAAACCTTTAAAATAATGGGTACTGTCTTTAATGAATACTTGAAAATATTGATTTTGAAACAGTACAAATACGTTTTTCCCATCGCAAAACCCCCACGGCTCTTTAATCCTATATTCTCTATCAGCGTACTTAATGTTATAATTGCTTGTACCCACCCAATTTTCATTTGATCTTGGTTTAGGATAGACTTTATAATTGGCACTTAATGAGGGATTATTCTCCAAATAATCTTGAAAGCTTTCATAAATACCAGCTTTCAACGAAAGCTCCCAATTCTGAGCGTTTATAGTAACCTGGCGACAAAGGCATTCTAATATTATTATTCCAACTTGATTTATTAAACTTTTCTAAACACTCTATAATCACTTGCCTGATCCTCTTTTCATGTCTTTTTGTAACATCCATTCCCCCGCCACGTTTAATAGACCCGGTTTGATATACTTTAACTAATTCATTATAATCATTGCGAGCGAAGAATTCAACCTTTAAGACTGCTGTTCCGACTTTCTTTGTTGCCGAGGTAAACTCTGATATTTGAAGCATTTTAATTTTTACCACGACTCCAATTAAACTATCATTTTTCGGCATTGAGAAGCTTACAAAATTATAAATAGCACTGTCAAAACCACCTTTAAAATCAGTTTATACATCTTTGTTTAATAGACCTTTTTGAGAGATTCCGATATTGGTTTTATCTTCTCGATCATCTATAATTTCAGAAATGTAAAAGTTCCTATTTTCAATAGGAAAAGAATCTTTTTTCAACTCAATATAATGGGTGCCTTTTTGAGCAAATAGAAAAGCAGGAGTAACTAGGAGGTAGAACAATAAATATTTCATTTATGTATGTGTTTTTTAACGTCTGACTAATCGAGTCCTTACAAAGCTCATTGTACTCGATTTATTCTCACAAAGCTACAACTCGCTTTTAATTAACAACAATTAAAAAATCAATTAGCAACATTAATATCAAGTAATAACTTAGTCTAAGTCCGGCTTTCTCCTTGTTTTCTTCAGATCACCCCTTTGACTTTTTTTAGCCTTACCTCGTTTAACAGAATTCTTGCTAGGCTTAGACGCTACTCTTCTTTTTGCCACAAACAATCCAGCTTTGATAATTTCAATAAATCGCTCTACAACTGTGTTTTTATTTTGCAATTGACTCCTGCTTTCATCACAGGATAATAGCAATATTTTATCGTTCGTTAAACGAGACCCTATGCTTTTATACAGCAAGGACTTCTCTCTCCAATTCAGACCACTTGAATGAGCCACATCAAAGGATAAAACCACTTTTGAAGAAACTTTATTCACGTGTTGTCCTCCAGCCCCAGAACTTCTGATGGCTTTGTACACTAACTCTTTTTGAAGGACTTCCTTATTCATTTTATATAGCAGTTATAATCTTTCCTTAAAGCTACGTTTTTTTAAATCACAAATTTGATCTTGCAGAAAACAGTTGCCTTTCGAGGCGTTATATATTAAGCAATATCAGTAACTTCAAACATGCAATATGTAATTCTTGTTGGACTGTTATTTGTGCTTAAAATAACCTCAGCACAAAACGTGTTAGATGGAGACCCTGTCCAACAAACTATTGAAAAACCAGATTCTATTGGCAACTATCAGGCTTTAATTCAAAGTAAGAAGTTAGTGTTTCTTCGCTATGCTGACCCAAACTATGACGGGAAATCGCCTGGATTTTGGAACAAGGTGGATACTGTAAAAATCAACCAACGGAAAAGTAGGATTGTAAAAACTGGAGGTTGTAAAGACTCCGTTGGAGCCCCTGTAAAATTGGAAAACTGCAGTGAACACCAACATCAAATAGTTAATGTATTTACTAATAGAGTTTTGCGCTATACCGCCGAAGGAGTGAATCACTCTGTTTTAATTGAGTTCGTTTACAATAAAAAAAAGTTATTGGTCAGGTACACTGAAAATGGAGCACCGTCAAAATTGATATATGATGTATCTGGAAAACTGGTAAGTGTTCAACGCTACGAAATGGTTTCAGGTAAACCTAAATTGAAAATTTCCTATGTGTTTGCATCAAGGAAAACCAACAGTGAAAATTGAGAGTGGTTGATAATTATCGCAAAGAAAGGTTAATATAGCTCTTATTCTTCCCCTAACACCTCCTCAATCATCAAATTGTAATCGTACTGTAAATCTTCGTGCAAACCCGATATTTTCTTTCGAGCCATTTCTAATTGTTTGTCGTAAATGTTCATTAATGTGGCATTGTGATCGTAGTAACCACTAACTGCTTTCACTTTCGAGCAAAAATAAATTAACACTTC
>Ga0115000_10000844_pt1 | contig 28008 bp, 32 predicted proteins | sample ArcticOcean_MG_C_6_FD_89690 | JGI IMG/M metagenome (GOLD analysis project Ga0115000, IMG submission 89690) | Marine microbial communities from western Arctic Ocean - ArcticOcean_MG_CB8_128 | ecosystem: Environmental > Aquatic > Marine > Oceanic | place: Arctic Ocean: Canada Basin | collected... | reverse complement strand
TCCTCCCCGCCGGAGTTCAAATCCAGGAGCAAATCGAAGCGGGCGTTGAAGCGGCGCCGGCGCACGACGTCATTTACAACAAAACTTTCACCGCCGAAGACGTCGCGGACCACCAACACACCAATGCAAACTGGGGATTGGGTTTGGGCATTGGCGGATCGGTCGTTGGAGTCGGGTTTATTGCTGTCTGGATTTATACAGGGTGGAAAAGAACGCAAAACGGAGGTACTTTCTTGGGGGGTGGGAGTGGCTACCAAAAAGTGGGGAGATTTGAAACAAACATGGCGTTTTAACTGTAAAACTGTAAACATAACATGTAACATAAAACACATTTAATACATTCTTCTACGTTTACGCTGCTGCAGTTCCAACACTTGGTCCATCAAATCTCTCCCGGAACCCTGCACTCGGTACTTGTTCAACGCGGACATGAAATGCCCCTTGTCCTGCGTAGCCTTCGCACTCGCGGCGTGCACCTGCTTAGACATCACCTGGTTAAACGATTTCTGCAACTCGGTCTCCTTCTCCTGCACCGCGCTGACCTCCACCGCCGCCACCCGATCCGCGTACTTCTTGGACGCGTGGTGCGCCACCCGGAAAAAATCCTGCGTCTCCTCCGGGTACTTCTTTGCCAACTCCAAAATGTTGTGGCGACTCGTATCGTTGAAATCGTTCGGGTCCAACGCCTTCGACCAGTTGTCCACCAACGCCGCCGCCATCGCGGAGTTCTTCGAACGCTCCTGCTCCAATTTGGCAAATTTGTCCTTCTTCAGTTCGTCCAACTCCAAACGCATGGCTTCCGCCATCTTTTCCTGCTCCACGATCAACTTCATCAAATCCTCGGAAGGAATGCCCTCGGTAATCTCGACCTCCTGGGGTGGGTCCTCCGGAACGTTGGGCTGGGTTTCATTTTTTGATTCTGGATCGGGTTGAACTTGAACTGGAACTGCTTGAGTGGATGCCATTTTGGATGCAATGTGCACGGTTTTATAGGGTGTTTTTCTTGTTGGGATCTTAGACACAAATTGAATTCGACAATCACTGCGACGAGGATCGCAACAAAGACTTACCTCCACCGGTGATTTGGTCGTGCTGCCGTTTGCGTACTGGGTGTGGGTGTGCTGCAGAGACAACCCGGTGTAGTAGGGCTTGTTGCACACCTTGTTGCCGACAATCGCGTGCTTGGCAAAGAAACTCTGAAAACCAGAGTCGTTAATCCTGCCCAACACCCACTTAGACCCGTCGTTGCCCGTCCAGGACGAACAAATCTTGCCCACCTCCATCTCGTCGTGGTGCTCCATTCGAATCGGCGTACCCTTTAAATCCAACGATTGAGATTCCTCCCGCGTAAACGCAAACGTGGCGTCGTGCTGCTCCGGCTGAGTTTCAGTGGGCGACAATACATTCCCCACGAAATACGCCATTTGGTTGTACAGCATGGGTATATATATACCCGCTCATTCAAACAATGCTGTTCGTAGATCTCGAAACCTGTTTCCTCCGCAAAGGGTTCAAGAGGAAAAACCAACAAATTTTAGAAATTGGAATGTGCAAAGGCAAGGAGACCTTTCAATGCATGGTGAACCCCTGCGGCGACAAACCCATCGTCCAAGAACTGCAGAGGATGGGGCAAGACCCGGAAAAATCCATTAATTTTTGGACCAAACTGCTCGTCGGTAAAAAAATGCTCAACAGCGCCGTCAAACGAAAGGACACGCAGGGCAAAGCGGACGCCATCCAAGCCATTTCCAGAACGTTTCTCCACCCAATGGACGCCATCAAACAAGCACACGCCTTTGCAAACCCCAAAGAAACATGGGTGGCGCACAACGGCAAAAGCTTCGACTTTCACATCCTAAAGGCACACATGGACCAAGCGGACCTCAAACATCCAACGTTTCTAGACTCTTTGCCAATTCTACGAAAAGAACTCGACCTGGTGTCGTACTCACAACCTCTCGTCTACAAAGCACTCTTCAAAGGCACGTACAAAGCGCACCACGCCCTGCACGATGCGCAAGCCCTGCAGAAAATATGGGAACACGTCGAACCAGAGACCGAGACCAAGACCAAGACCGAGACCGAGACCAAGAGCGAACTGCTTCAACTCCACGGGGTAGGACCCAAAAGTGTCGCCGAACTCAACAAACACGGCATTTTCACCATCAGGGAACTTGCCAAAGCGGCGCGGGAGGGCAAATCGTTCAAAGTTGTTCGAAAATCGGTGCTCACCAAGCTTAGGTCACGTGTTCAAAACAGTCAAAACACGTCATGGTTCAAGTAGTGGTTCAAGTAGTCTCCCGACATCAGAGTCGTGTTCACGTTTAAAATTCTCTGAATAATCGATGATATTTCTAAAATTGCAAAATGCTGCAATCTCATAGTTTACCCAAATTGACTGCTCCCAAAAATCGTATACGGTGTCTAAAAAGCGCATTTTATGTGTAAAAACTTGGTACTAGTATATATAAGCCCGGGAAATTCCTCCAAAAATGTCGTGGGTCGAAGAACTGAAAACTAATATTCTTCTGATCATTGAAAATTACAAAAATAAATTCAACGATGCACCTGCATTTGTAGACCTGATTGAAAATGATTTGGAATTCGAAAAGGTTGCACAACACTTACTTGTAATGCACCAAATATCGGATTATGATGGTTATACGATCATAGAACAAGACGATCAAAACTTTAGAAAGTGGGTGCACCTGACCCAACAGCCCCGGTTCAAGAAACATGTACGACGATATTGGAAGGACAACCCTCGAATTTTGGAAGCTACGAAAAACATGGCTGCTGGAACTGCAATGCTAACAGAATTACTCGGGGGTGTAACGAAAGAGCAACTTAGTTTACTTCATGATATATTCTACGGTCAAAAGCCAAAAATTAGGGTTTAACTTTTGAATCTTTTTCTTCTCAACCCACTCGTGCGGCATATGTTTGATTAAATCAATCAAAGAATCGTTCTCCGTTAAATCATCATCAAATTTGAACTCGTATCTGTATTCCAGGGATGTCGATTTGTACGATCTCAAATGCAATATTATGAGCTCTCAAGAATGCACAAACTTTTTCAATCTGTTGTTCAGTGCCTTTTTTTGTTAGGTCAAGATTTGATGGTGGGGCGTCCAATGTGTTCGTTTAGAAATACTGGGTATTTGATAGGGGTTTATTGTCAGTGTCCTCATATACCATATGCTTTTAATGCAAACCGTACTTACAAACTGACAGTTAAAAAAAGTTAAAATGTTCTCCACCTTGCACACCACCTTGCACACCACCTCACACACAGAGCTGGGGCTTTACACGTTGGACACGTTGGACACGTTGGACACGTTGGACAATTCGTTCCACGAAGACCCTTTGAACGAACAACTGCTTCATCTCTTTGAACAATCGATTTTTGGCAATGTCGGAGCCGACTTTGTGCCTCCAGAACTCCATCGATTGACTTCGTTGACCCCACTAGGTCTCATACCAGAGCCGTACGACCCCAGCGACCAACACAATCCGTTTGAACAACCACTCATACCAATTGAGGAAATTGAACAATTGTTTGATGGTGATCTGTTTGGTATGGGTCCGGGTCCATCGGGTCCGGGTCCATCGGGTCCAGACGTGTTGGATTTGTTGTCCATACCATTGCATGCACCCATGGAACCAGCGCCCATGGGACCCATGGGACCCAGACCCATGGAAACCACGCACACGCCTGCGCAGGTGCAAATTGATGGAATTTTAGTTACGAATTTATATTCGGTACCGGTTCCGGTGCCCACGCCGGTGCCCACGCCGGTACCCACGCCTGCACCCACGCCTGCACCCACGCCTGCACCCACGTCTGTGCCTGCACCCACGCCTGCACCCACGTTTGTGCCTGCACCCACGCCTGCACCCACGTCTGTGGCTGCACCCACGCCTGCACCCACGTCTGTACCTGCGCCCACGCCTGCGCCCACGTCTGTGCCTGCACCCACGCCTGCACCCACGCCTGCGCCCACACCTGTGTTTGTACCTGCGCCCACGCCTGCGCCTGTGTTTGTACCTGCACCCACGCCTGCACCCACGTCTGCACCCTCGCCTGCGCCCATGACCATGGCTGTGTTTGTACCTGCGCCCACGCCTGCGCACATGGTGGAACACATTACGCCCATGGAATCTGTCCTGGAATTGGAACCGTCTTCGCCCATGGTGGAACATGTCATGGAGTTGGAACATATTACGCCTTTTCCAACCCCCATTGAGTCGTCTTTGCACGTGTCCACGCCTGTCACACGTGTGGTAAAAAGAAAAAATGACCCTACTGAATGCAATTTTCAAAGTAGAAAAGTTTTAAAAAATGCATTAAATGTATTGCATCAGGGGATTCATGCACACACGATGCAGGAGGACTTGCAATCGTGTTTGGCATTGTCAGTGCGTTCGTTGACCAACTCATTCAACATTGCGTACACCACACCACTCTCATTGTTTCTGCCACCAAACAATGGTCAAATTGGTACGATTCGAAATAAATTGAAATTGCAGAAGATCAAAATATTAGAAACAACTGCAACCACAATCGTTGTTGAAGAAGTACAAAATTTTAATTTGGTTGGGCAACCAAAACAGTGGACATTTACGTTCCACAACAATGAGTGGGTGTGTGGCAGTGCTGTGTTGTTCTTTTAGGTACCATGTACCACGTATCAACCGCAAATGTATAATATTATAAATGTATCAAATAAAAAAATAAGCTTTGTATTGTGATTTTTATTATTTGTTTTACACACCCACGTAAATTTTTGGTTACGGTTGGCAGATATGGTCGTACCACCCGTACCACCCGTACCACCCGTACCACCCGTACCACCCGTACCACCCGTACCCGTACCCGTACCACCCGTACAACTGGAACAATGTTGATAGGTACCGGCGGAAAAGTTGATATGTACTTTTGTACACAGGGAAAAAAGATTGACACTTGAACCCACAATTTAGTTTGTGGAAACAGATTGTTCGAACAACATGCTCAGTTTAGCCTCATGCGACGCTCTGTGTTCGTCGTAGAACAAGTCGACCATCATTACCTCAACAGGGTAGTCTTTGCTCATGGAATAATTTGGAAATGCTTTGGTCCATATTTTTTTGAGAGATGGGCGTGGAATGGGAACACTGTCTAAATGGTTGTACATGACCAACGAAGCGTACGACACGCACGTGGGGCGTGTCTCTGCTAAACATTGATGTGCAAGAAAGGGGTGGCAGGTGCAGTTCATGATGGTGGATAAACGATTTATTAGAATTATGAAATCGTTTTCAGGAAATCGTTCTAGTTATTTCGTGAGGGGGTATCAGTCGCAGTGCTAATTTTGCTATCATGCAACGAATCAGACAATCATACAATGTACAATGCACTAAGTACAATATCATACTGTACATTTATTATAATATTACATTCAAGTACTCAACCATAAACCAATTAACGTCTCTGGACACGTACACGTTTGAGCTTGGAGATATCAACTCTAAAGTAACCACCACTGGCTTCCAAAGCAGTGTTGCAAAAAACCACCCAACATTTGCCGCCCGCAACTTCTTCGTCCTGATTAAATCCACGAAATTTGACGTACCATCTGATTTTTTTTTTCTTTTTATAGACGTAGCGCTCTTCAATTCTGGCGTAGTAGTTCTCCAACGCAGTTTGGGGGGGCGTGGTACCAACATCTTTGGACAATGGGACAAGGGGACAATGGAACAAGGGAACAAACGTATCAGTCAAATAAGAAAAATGCAATTGTGTATTTGATTTACCATCGTCCGTTTGGTCCGTTTGGTCTGTGGGCGTGGGCGTGGGCGTGGGCGTGGGCGTGGGCGCAGGCACAGACGTGGGCGTGGGTACATGGTACATGGTACAAGATACAAGATACAAGAATGCAAGTCAGGACCGGAAAAAAATAATCGGGATCCTTTTGTATTTTTACCTGTAGACAAATCAGTGGACGTGGACGTGGACGTGGGCGTGGGCGTGGACGTGGGTACATGGTACATGGACGTGGACGTGGGCGTGGGGCGTGGACGTGGGGCGTGGGGCGTGGACGTGGGCGTGGACGTGGGCGTGGGGCAAAATAAGTCAGTGTCGGAAGTGTCGGAAGTGTCGGAAGTGTCGGAAAAAAATAGGGGTCTCTTTTGTATTTTTACCTGTAGACAAATCAGTGGACGTGGACGTGGACGTGGGCGTGGACGTGGGCGCAGGCGTGGGCGTGGACGTGGGTACATGGACGTGGGTACATGGACGTGGACGTGGACGTGGGGCAAAATAAGTCAGTGTCGGAAGTGTCGGAAGTGTCGGAAAAAAATAGGGGTCTCTTTTGTATTTTACCTGTAGACAAAGCATTGGGCGTGGACGTGGGCGCAGGCGTGGACGCAGGCGTGGACGTGGGCGTGGGTGCATGCGTAGACGTGGGCATGGACACCCATTTATTAGACAACCCATTGTAAAAACATTGTGTTAAATTGTTGTACCGTCTTAATCGAGATTTAACCGCTGTTTCGCCCAACGCAGTCAATGAAGACGCGGAGACAGCACAGAAACGATCGCTGGGTTCCCACGTATCATGGAGGACGTGCGATGCTTCATCAACTTGCGTAACGTACCCTGACAACACCCACTGAGGAACTTTGCACACCCATAACTTATTGGTCGAGGGGGATTGTCCAAGAACATTGCCGTACCACACAATTGATCCAGTTTCCCCACGTGTCTTGAAAGCTGCAATTTGAGCAGTTTGACCTGGTTGAAGCTGTACCATACGATTTCCAAACACAAACGATGCGTCGTAGACAACGTTGGAGGACTGGTCACACTTCGTAAGGTGTACAAATTCTTCTTCAACAGTCATGATTGAGTTGGTGGATTCCTGGTTCCTCAACCGAATCACATTTACATATCACCATTTTATGAGATTTTAGTAGCAAAATACAGGGTAAAATCTTTTAAATGTGGGAAAAGTGGTGAAGGTTACTTACTTTAAAATTCAAGATTCAAGATTCGTGTTCAGGTCAAAAGGTTTGGACGAAACGAAACTGATCCCAATGTCCACACCAACGTCCACACCAACGTCCACGCCCACGCCAACGCCCACGCCAACGCCCACGCCTCAAACCTTTGATATTTGCATGCGTTTTGAACACCTTCCATTTACATTGGTACGATCGAAGGCAACACCTGCAACTAAACCTGGGTTAGTTGTGCAATCCTCCACTTGTGATTTGGACACAGGCATGGCATTGAAGTATGTTGACGCAACGTGTGCGGATACCATGGACGCTGATGTTGTTATGGACCGTCTACGGAGCCCTGCTTGTACACGCCTTACATTTAACTCACAAGGGTTATTGTTTGCGTCGTTAATGAATGAGAACACAATTGTTAAAATACCGGTTGTAGTTGCAACGGCAAATACATTCAACAGTAATATTTGGGTAAGTGCTTTAGCTGGGAACAACTTGTTACAACAAATATTACCTGTATTGACAGAACGTGGACACAACGTTGATCGTTTTAAATCAATCAATGGTGTTGACATCAATTTATTTAACAAAGTACAGGACCTTGGTAAAATTGTTGATGGGATGTTTAGTTATGTGGACAAAGTTTACTTTATGAACACAATTACAATTTCAGACGTATCTCCCACCAAACGGCTTCGTCATCCAACAGAGTACGTATGGTGTCAAGGGGGGATTAATTCAAAAGCTGTTCTGTTCCATGTTGAAGAGTAAAGGTGAAGAGTAAAGGTGAAGCATACAAAAGATTGGGAGAAATTGGGAGACCCGATCACAAAATATTTTTTTTTTATATTGTACTTCGCTTATACGTTTATACGTGTACAGGACCTCTACTCTGTACAGGACCCCTACTCTGTTGTACGATACGGCTCTTTGGGCAAAATCATCCAATGGTGTATCCATTGATCACGATTTGACATTGGACCCATTCCATTGGTATTGCTTACATCAAAAATGATATACCCGTTTAATAATGTTTTGTATACATTTGTTTTGTGAGCTTGTGCGTTTGTGACAACGTCATGTTTAACCAACACGTGGGCGTGCGTCTCATCCTCGTAGTCGTAGTCAATGAAACTTTTAATATGATTGGCAGCAATATAGTGCACGTTCAAGTGGTAAACGTAATCAAGTTTGCCGTTCGGGGGATCCGAGGGATCCGGGGGATCCAAGGGATCCAAGTTGTTTTTTCCTGGGGCGTGGACGTTGGCGTGGACGTTGGCGTGGACGTTGGTGTGGGCGTTGGCATGGACGTTGGTGTGGGCGTTGGCATGGGCGTGAACGTTGGCTTGGGGCTGGGCGTTGACGTGGGTGTGGGTGTGGACACCATGGGGTGGGGGATTGCCGACTTGGGTGTACGATTGACTTTGACCACGCATCGTGTGCGCTGCATCGTGCGTGGCTTGGGTGTGCATGCCTAGGGTGTTCGTGCCTTGGGTGTTCGTGCCTGGGGTGTGGGTGGCTTGGGGGGGTTGGGTATGCGCTTGGTGGTGTTGGGTGTGGGTTTTGTGGTCCATGTTTGGAAATGAAAGAAAAAATAAAGTGAGTGGTATTTCAAGTAAAATTTCAAGTAAAATTCCAAAAAAAAAATATTGGCAACTTTTCCAAACAAGTGTATGTCCAATACAAAATCTTTTTTTGTTCAAAATATGTACAAAATTTAATAAAATAATTTTGTCAGTATATAAACAGTTATTTTTTTGTTTATAAATGGAGTTCGAGACTATTGAAAATTTAATTCAAATCAGTATACAGATGTCTGAGACTTGTTCAACAGAACAAGATTTTGAAAATCTAGCTCAGCTAGGGAATCAATGTGTGGATGGGTTGACAGAAATCATTCAAAATCAAACTCACACTGTTCACACTGTTCAAATAATGATGAAAATTGTTATCATTGTGTTCAAATTGAGAGAATTACAATTTCGAAATTTTTTTTTTGAAGATGCAGTGACTGAATTCCAGTCAAACAGAATTGATGTCCCTGCCATGGAGCTCATGGAGGCTAAAATATTAAAAATACAAGATATATTTAGAACAGCATCGTCCTTATTAGAGGAGAGTGATTTACAAATCCCTGATCTGTTTGATGAGCTAACCTCAAATCTGATCCTGCAACGTACAAGATTTTCACAGCTGAACCATAGATATAGAAATATAATGTCAAGTGAAACAAAAGCACCCGACACAAGATTGAGGTTCTGATCAAAAACGAAATTGTGAGCTTTCCACTTCGTTGATTGCCTCGCTTCCAATTGAAAAGACACCATTTGAAAAGTCTCGACTAATATTATCGGTAGAAACTAATTCCTTTGTCATGGGGCTGACCACTTTAATTACAGATGCCTGTACAGATGATAAACCGTACGCTACCAAACCTTGATTATTGTGGCATACTTTTGTACGGAGACCAACCAATGTAATCGATCCACCATTGATGACAGAAACACCAGTCCCAGAACGACATTCCTGCACGAGCACATTGTTACATTTTACAATTCCACCCATGCAAACCACACCATTAAGTTCACAGTTTTGCACCACGACGTCGTCCATTGTAAAAGATCTTCCCACCACTCCACAATACCTCGCGTGGCTTATGATCAGGTGCTGCAGGTGCCCTGTCCCTGGATGGAACATAATCCCACCCACGACCACAATCTCACTTTTGTCCACCCTTGGATCACCCTCAATGTTCATGGCGGAAGGAATTACCAACTCACCACGGTTGATCACATGATGAATCCCTTCCCCCACCACGATGGTAGTATATGCTCTGTTTGTGTGCACCCAATCCACCGCCTGCTGCAATGTTGGACAATCTTCAGGCACACGTACTTTGAGATTTTGGATGCGTCCTCCACCGCGACTCTGGTTGATTATTTTATTTACTATGGACATTTTCCAATACAAAAACATTGTAATTTATAGGTACAATTAAGTTTTAGTGTATATTCGTTTGCACATGTCGTCGCATGCAATGGGTTGCCATTGCTTTGAAAAGTCCCTGTACAACCAAGGTATCTCCACATGTACGTTTTCAATCTGTTCCTCGGCGTTATCCCAATCCTGTGCATCCGATTTGGTGGCAAACGTGACTTCGAAGTACTTAGTAGCGGTGGGCAGGTCCGCTTTGGCAACTCTGAAATATCCTCGGTACATGTAGATGGTCTTGTAGTCCGTGTGTGTTTTCTCAGTGGCGTACGCGTAGGCTTCGTGTTTAAACCTTGCCATGTGGTTGCCCTGCAGTTGGTTGTAAATGGTACTGTACTTTTCTGTGGCTTTGTCTCTGCCCTGTATGCTCGGAGTAGAACCCATTTTGTGAAAAACACAGTGGTATAAATAAGACAACAAAACATTTGTACTGAATACCAAATGTTATACCAGGACGAAATACTTGTGAAAACAAAAGTTAACGCTTTATTAAATCAAATGAAACGAAAATATGATCAGGCAAGGGGCAGCAGTAATAAACGTCGTGGTGATGGCTGTGAACGTGGTGGCAAAAGACAAAAAGAAAGTAAAGACTTAATGCTTGCACATTGCAATTTACTTATGCATGGTAAACAGTTTGTAGCTCCACACAGGTTATAATTTATACGATTACAAAGCACAAAAAAAAAACATGTATATATACAGTGGAACAAACATTTTAATCATGGCAACAAAACAAGAACTCAGACAAGAACCAATGACAATCATACACGAATACGAAGATTACAAACGTGAATATACTATCAATACCAATGATAAAAGGAAAGCATTGCGTTATTTCGTCCAGGAACTTTATACAGAACTACGTAAAGAAGAACTACGCATACCCAATCGTTTACTTTATTTAAAAGCTGCATGGGATATGAGGAATGGAGATAACCCAGACGAGTTTAATATTATTGCAAACAGAATCAAACCGGGAAGAAACCTACCATTGTATGATTTTCTTTATACACCCCTACATACTGATGGAAGAACACATTACATCGAAGTAGAAGACATTGACGAAGATGACAACCGTATGAAAATATTTGTGGGCAACTTTGTATTTAGAGTTGAACCAAACACAGCCAGCTTAGTTGAACTGTTTCAAAATGTATATAATCTATACGTTATTTCTGTCAATGGTAGTTTTCCATATGGTGCGTTTGTTCTAAGGGAATACAATATGTATTTGGTGCAGCAAGTGTTCAGCAATTTCTTGTTACAAATTGATCCAGAAAGCGATCCATTCAAATTTATTCTGAAGAAAATTGATAAAGAACCCGAGATGGATTTTTTAGATTTCGTGACAATTACAAGGACGATGACGAAGACGAAGACGAAACTACGTATGTGATGTGTGGGTACTAATACTTGGAACGAGTGTGAAAATGCGTTTCAGTTTGCTACACTACACCACTTTCGTGCCAATCCTCTCGTGCATGCTGGTGGACCACTGGGGGTTGAAACTGTGCTGGGTATTCTACTTGTTTTTCACCTACTTGGTGTTGGAACGCAGAGAGTGGAACAATCGACCGTTGGGGACGTGGGTGGCGCTGCATCGCGCGGCGGAGACCTGCATGGTACTGTCGTTGGCACTGTCACGCCTGTCGCCCTGGTTGGCACCTCTGGCGTGGTTGACGCTGAAGCGTCCAGAACGTCCACCATTGCTGTACAGCGTCCTGTGCTTTGCGTTGTTCGACTACGACGTGGTACAGATCGCGTTGATCATGGGGATGGTGTTGAGCGAGTACAGCCAGCCGCCCAAGAACTGGCACGGTGCCGTACACCATCGCATTTTAACGACCTGTATACAAGTGTTGTCGTTGGTGTTTGCGTACCGCAGTCTGCCTCACCGCCTGGTACTGCTGGTGTTCATGCTGGTACTGAAGTGCGTGTCGTTTGCAGTGCCACCGGACGACTGTTCCAAAGCACGCTTCTGGAACGGCAACCTGCCCGCCATGCTGAAGTTGGATATGAAGGATCACCGACTATAAAAAGGACCAGTGGTATCTCAAAATGAATATCTTTAGAGACACAGCATCTCCATCTCCAAATCATCGTATGAACCGTCTTATTCAACAGTTATCAAGAATTACGATTCGGAAAAATGATATCTTGTCCAAATGTACAGACGCCTCAAAGAACAACGCAACCATTGCAAAATTAAAAAAACTATTGATTGTCGAAACATACATCGGTATGACACAATCAGAATTTCACACAGATCAACAAAAATATGTCAGCACGTTTGGTCAGGAACAGAACCAGAGTGAGGTATTCTTGTACAAGGTGTTTGAGAAAGCGTTTGGTAAGAACCGCGGGTTATGCCTGCAAATATTGTCGTCAAACTGGGCACTTCCAACCAAGGACGGGTTTCTTACACCCTTTTTCGACTTGCACGTGGCGTACATACGTGCAGTAGACCGCAGGAACATTGAACTTGTTGTTTTCCTTACCGACCACACTGCACGGGTGTCGGGGCAATTTGGAGACAACATTGACGCCGTTTGGGAGGAATTCGACATTGGAGACAAAATTAATGCCGTTTGGGAGGAATTCGAAAGCAGTAATTGTGAACAAATCGGCGACAGGTATTACAGTGTCACACACAACTACGATTTGGAGTCCAGTGTGATGTTTTTGTACGTGTTGTACAAGTTTGACGTGGTACTGCATGCGCGTTACAATTACGATCCCGATGACACAGTCAATGTCGTACGTTTTGATACAAGAATGAACGAGGAGCGTTACAAATTGAACGTGGCGATGGATTTAATGGAGAGGCACTATGACCCGTCTCCAGTGGTTCGTCGGTTGATAAAAATGTTGTACAGGACGATCAGTACGACTTTTCTGTCTCTTTTAGAGTCTCGTTTAGAGTCGACCGTTGCACACTACAGATTTAAAGGGTTGGGTCCCGGATTTCGAAAGCCTCGGTTACACCATGACCCACTCAATAGATTAATCAATCGCAACGTAAAGAGACGGCAGGAACTGCACAAGGCGTTAAAAAAGGTCTACAAAAAGTCATTAAAAAATAAACTTAGACTATAAATATGTACTTATTTTTGTATTAAAAATGACAAACATAAATCCATGGGAATATGTTAGTTCGTACGATTTTATTTTTGGGACACACTATTCCAATGATGCAAATGTTCAAAGTTATAATAAACTGTTTGAATCGGTTCCAATACACATAAACATATCACCTCATAACGGATTAATAACTAACACAACAAACCCTTGGCAAATAATCAGTCTTTTTGATAATATTATTGAGGTCGATGACAAATCCAATGCCTATATTACTTTGTTGGACACCGATACCAACCCAACCAATCCATGGAAATTGCTGTACAGTTCTGACGATACAGAAGAGTACGAGAAGGGCAATGCTTACCAGTTGTTGTTCACACCAAACACAACGTTACCAAATCCAAACAATTGGGAACAAAAGGAGGACTTTAGTATTGTCGATCACCCGTGGGATAACCCATGGCAAATAATATTAACCGGATATGAAATTCCAGCGACAGACCATAATGACGTAGCAAACAAACGAGATGCTTATGATTTACTTCATGCGCTTTATGAGAATGACTCTGATTACAACTATGACAGTGAAGAAAATGAAGATAACTTTCCCGTACTAAACCAATTCTTTGGTTCCGTGGATCCACTGGATGACAGTGAAGGCGGAAATGAAGAAAATGAAGATGACTTTCCCGTACTAAACCAATTCTTTGGTTCCGTGGATCCACTGGATCCACTGGATCCACTGGATCCACCGCAGTGCCCTCCGGCGCTGCGGTTTTAGTCCGGGGCGTACGTCGGTGACACCGGCGCGTAGTCCGGGCTCATCGGGGCGTACGTCGGGGCGTACGTCGGGGCGTTCGGCAACCAGTCCGGTTTTTCTTGCGCCACCCAGTCGGCGTTCCAGTCGTCAAACAGAGGCTCTTCTTTCTGTTCTTTCTGTTCGACCACGTGGACGGCGTTGGTCCCGATGTGGGCGGTCTTACCGGTCAGTATGCACGCGGAGACACTGGTGACGGGGTCCTGCCTTTCGTGAATGGCGGCTTGTATAAACACACCAACGACCTCTTCAAAGGTGGCTCGCTTGACGATGTCCGACTCCACCTTTTTAAGACCGTGCCGGGTCATGGGCGTCAGAGTGCCGGTTTGCGTCATCCAGTCCACCAGCAGCAACAAGTGCCGGACGTTGAGGTCGATCCCGTAGTGAGATAATATTTTCTTGATTTCTTTGAGTATTGTAACCCTCGCCGCCTCTATCCCAAACGTCCTGCACATGACGTGGATGTCGTTGCTGTAGACCGTCCGTGCCAAGTCCTCCGGCAACGTGTCCAACAACTTTGACACCCCCAGCGTCGTCTCCACCACTCCGGTACACTTGCACCACTCCGCACCCTCCACCCCGATGGACGAAGGAATGTCCTCCACGTCGCGCCCGGACAGGTAGACGTGGTAGAGCCCGGGCACGTACGCCACTTCAAACCCTCGTGCCCGAAGCGCGTCCACGATGGGGACAGGGTCGCCCTCCGCCTCGATGCGCACCGTGCCCCCCTTGTACTCCCCCGGGTCCGGAAACTCCCAAAAGTCGCTCAGGTCGTCGTCCATGCGGACGTGTTCCGGGTGCAGGGGAACGTAGCGCAGTGCACGGACCATGCCCTTGGCTCGATGGTCTTCCTTGAATGTGTTCAGCGGCGTTTTAATTTTCTTAGAGAGGTTGAGCACTTCCTCCAACCGGGGCAAACCCAGCGTGACGTTCTTGGAACTGACCCCGGCAAAGTGAAACGTGTCCCGCACCGCTATCCCGTTGAGCAGCACCATGTTTTTGGTCTTGTCCACGGTGAGGTCGTAGACGTATTTGTGAGACGACGTGTGCTCCTCTATCTTGACGATCTTGTCCGCTCGGGTGTGTGCCACAATGTCCCCGGTAATGACAATGCCGTCGGACGTCAGGACAGAGTGCCTGCCCAGCTTGCCCAACATCAGACCCAACAAGTCGCGGTGCACCCGACCGCACTTGATTTTGCCGGCGTGCCCCCGCAGCGCCACGTACGTGGACACAAAATCCTCCGCAAACTTGTTGGAACAACCAATGAGGCAGTGCGGCACCTGCCCAAAGTGCAGAAAAGCCAGCACGATGGGTCGGTCCAGGATAACCATGTCGTCGTTGTACAAAATGTGCGTGTACCAGTGCGCGATGCCAGAATGCGCCTTTCGCAGCACCAACCCCGTTTCGGACACACTGCCGCACGCCATGAAGTTGGCGACCATTTTACCGCAGTACAGGTCTCGCTTGTAGAGAGTGGGTATCCTCGCAATGAGAGGGACGTCCATGCCCACCTCGAGCTCGTCCCCGGAGGTAGGGACCCACTTGTGGTCCCGCAGCGTGAGAAACGATTTGGAGACGGTGCACGTCATCGTCCTGCCCGACCGCGTAGTGACCTTGAGCATCGGACCCGGAGGGTGCCGGGTAACCGCAATAAGACGGTTCCACGAGACCCCGCCGTCCTCGTCGATGGTCAGTGCTTTGCCGGTGGTCTCGATGTACTGCGTTTCGGGACCGTTCGGGTCGCAGAGGGTATCGATGAACTCTCCGGCACAGGTATCCACCCCTTGAATGATCAACCACTCGTTGTAGTCCACCGAGTTGAGCGTGCACTGGGTAGCTCGTTCACCAATGCTCTGGGCAGCGACCGCACCCACACACTCCCCGGGGGTGACCCTTGCCTTCTCCAATCGCAACAACGCCTCCGGCATGAGTTCCGGCGGGGCGCGGGCAAGCCAGGACCCCACCAGGTCGGGACCGGGCTCTCCGGGCAGCAGCTCCAACCCCCGACGCTTTGCCATCCGATGCAGGGGGACCGGCAAGTCCACCACTTGGTCGCCCCACCTTGTTTTTTCAATGTGCATGGCGTCCAACCCGTCGTCGCCGTACTTGAACTGAATCAACGTGTCGCCGTCGCGGGCAGACCCGTCCTGGTGCGCGACAATGTTCTCCAGGCACTTCATGAGCCGACGCTCCACGTACCCGGTCTGTGCCGTTTTGATGGCGGTGTCGATCAAACCCTCCCTGCCCGCCATGGCACACATGTACATCTCCTGCGGAGTAAGCCCGTCCAAGTACGTGTGCTGCACGAAACCCCTGGATTCCGGAGAGTTGCACCCCTTCGGGTAGCAGGTCATGGTGCGGTCCGTCCAATCTTTCTTGATCCGGGTCCCCTGCACGTTTTGCTGCCCGATGCAACCCTGGATTTGAGTAATGTTGACTTTCGAACCCTTGGAACCGGCGTAAATCATGGTGTAAAACTGGTTGTCGGTCGTGATCTCCGCCATGGCGGCGGAACCCAGGATGTCTCGACTCTGGTTCAATCGCTGGTTGGTCTCCAACTCGGGCATCCCCTCGACGTCCCGGAACGCCTGGTCCATCTCCTCTCGACACAGGTCTTCCAGCGCACTGGACCGACGGAGGTCGTTGAGACCCACCGTGAACCCACGCAGGTGCAGGTACCGACTCGTAAACTGCTCGATTGCCCAAATGAAGTCGATGGCGGCTTGCGGTCCACAGTCGTTGAAAATGACGTGGATCAAGGACCCGGACGAACACCCCAAGTCCCGCTTCATAAACCTGCCGCTCAGGATCGCACCCCGCCGGATCTCCACACAACCGGAGTACCACACGTCGGGCACGACCAGGCTGAGGATTCGGAGCCCGGTGTACGGCGGGTCAATGGGCTGCTGCGTGACCTGAAAGGCGTCGGCACGGCTCAGCGTTTCCCCGGACAGGAGGTACGCGCCAAGCATGGTGTCCTGAATCACACCGATCACCGGGCGCGACGCCTGGGGCGACACCACTTGGTACTTGACCGCCATGATGGCGGCAGCCTCCGCCTGCGCCTCCAGGGTTTGAGGCACGTGAATGTTCATCTCATCCGAGATATCCCCACACTTTCATGCGGGGGTGGACTGTATCTTAAGCCTTTGGTAACCAAAAACCCATACCCGTTCAGTCTCTGAATGCCTGACCTGTCTCGTAGTCAGTCACACTGCGGATTGTCCAATCTCTTATAGTAATTACCATTGGGTACGGCTATTAACCGTGGTCTCGTATCCAACTTTCGCCGGAACGATGGTCATAAGAGCTCTAAGGAGTTTCCCGCAACAAGGTATGTCGCTGTTCCGTGGAACAATCCGTGGAACAACTAGGGGGAAGCACTCTTTTAAAGCCCCCTGTTGACAGCAATGAGTTTACCATCCTGAAAAAAAAAAGGGTTAGAAGTGGCACAGAGTATACCACAGTATACCACATACTTACGAAGTCCGCGTTGTACGGAGTGGTGCACGCGGCGTTGAAACGAAGCGTGTTGTGCGGCAACACCCGCACCTGGTGCGCCATGATCGACATCTTGTGCAGACTGGGCTGACGGTTGAACAGCACCAAATCACCGTCCTGCAGGGACTGCTCCAACGTCCAACCCACGCGGATCTTGGGCTGGGTGACACTGGTGTCGATGCGAGCGCCGCTAGGCAGCACGGCGTAACGAATCTTTCCCTGCACCAACGCCTCCTTCAACAACGCAAGGTTGTGGTCGGTGACCTTGACGGGCTTGGTCAACGTGCGGGCAATGCTTTGAGGAATACCTATCTCGGAAAGTTTCAAACGGTTGTCGCCGGTGATGACACACCTGCCACTCTGGTCCACACGCTTGCCCATGCAGTGACCCCGCATAGTGCCCTCCTTGCCCTTGATCCTGCCCGCCAACGACGTGTACTCCCTGCGGTTGCTGTTTCTGCGGTTGGTGCCCACCTTGTCGTTGTCCATGTAGCAGGCGACGGCGTGCTGCAACGCTTCGTACCTTTCGTAGGCGACGTGGGCGGGCAGCGTGTCGGCTAGCGCCTTGCTGAGACTGTGGGTCTTGCGGACAATGTTGACGAGGCGGTAGGTCAGGTCGTTCTCGCCCCTCGTCGTGTTGCCAACGGTCAGCGGTGGTCGGATGTGGATGGGAGGCACCGGCAGCACCCGGACGAGAAAACGATCAGCCTCCGGCGGGAAATCCGTCGTCGGACACACTTCCCCGTTTTTGTGGACAGCCAATCCACTCTTCACCCACGTATACTTGCCCTTGATTTTGCCACAAGGACACACCCTTTTCTTTGACACAACACCGCAAGGACAGTGCTGCCGCAAAGTCTGGACCAGAGGCGCAACCATGGCAATGTGGATGAGCGGGATCGGGAAAGAGATGTGACCCCAGTGCCCGGGGCACCCGTGGCGCGTTTGACCACAAAACGCACACGTACCTGCGTGAATGCATCCGAATCGAGGGTCGCGGAGCCCACCCTCGACGGGTACGCCGTTCTGCAAACACTTGGCTTCGGTCACCTCCACCACAGAAGCCTTCAGGATGTCCTCGGCACTCCAGATGGAAAACCCAATGCTGGCAATGTCCATTTTTGGGGTACAATACAGGGTATGCGGGCTCGCCATAAAATTTGATAAACAAGCAGTGCAGGGGCACCTGGATCGCCTCTTTGGGGGTTTTTTTTTGTGCTGACATTCTGAAGGAGAAAAAAGAGAGTAAATGTACAAATAGATAAAATATGGAAATAAGGCGAGTATTCATTCAGTCTTTGAGCCCCCCCCCCCTAGCAACCTAGGCTTGAGTACTGTACTTTAAGAACAGTCTTATCCTGCCAGGGGTTTTTTGTGCAGCAACCTAGCAACCTAGGCTTGAGTACTGTACTTTAAGGGCAGTCTTATCCAGCCAGGGGGTTGTACTGTAAGGGGTGCCCCCGAACGCGTCCATGCCGATGGTGTGCACTTTGGGCATGTGCACCCAGGTCAGGGAGGTGCAGCCCGCGAACGCGCGCATGTCGATCTCGGTCACTTTGGGCATGGACACCGTTTTCAGGGAGGTACAGCCAAAGAACGCGTCTTTATCGATGGTGGACACTTTTGGCATGGTCACCGAGGTCAGGGAGGTGCAGCCGGAGAACGCGCTGGAGAAGACGACCAGCCTGTAGTCGTTTCCGGAGTAATCGGAGTCAATGGTGACACCCTTGCCGACCCCGGTGATCTCGAGGTGACCGGATGGTCTCAGACAATTTTCGGTCTGTGCGCCGGTGCACTGATTAGGACACCCGTCTCCCGCCACCGCCGAAAACATCATGGACATTATGAACAGTTTGAACAGTTTGAACAGTTTGAACATTTATGATTAAATTCCTTCCTATATATAGGTAACTCTTTTTTGACTCCAGGTACTTGCCCCGTAAAAGTGCGTGGTCAAAATTTGAATTGAAACATGCCGTGCACCACGTCGCCCAGAGCGTGCACCCAGGTGTCCGAGTGGTTCTTCACAATGTCCACCACCTCGACCCCGGGCGATCCAATCAACTTGGCGTGCCGGCGGATTTCAGACAGGGTGTACAAATCGGCGTGGGCAATGTTTTCCAACAGAGTGCACCACAACGAACGCCGCGCCCGCACAATCTCAAACGCCTCCTGGACCTCGCGCAGAAACAGGGCGTACTCCGGTGAATCCTTGCCCCCCATCATTTGAATCGTGGGGGCGGTGACCCGCAACGGTTGCGTGATTTTAGGGTCGTGCCCAAACATGTAGGAAAAGTCGATGTGGGTCAACTCACCGTTGCAGACCACAATGTTCTGCAGGTGCCGGTCGCCCAGACCAACGATGTACGACAAAATGCACGAACCCACGACAGACCTACGAAACTTGGCTTTCGTGATCTTTGGCGCCGTGTCGGGGAACTGGTTGTAGACGTAGGTACTCAGGCTGTTGCCCAGTTCGTACAGGGTTTTTGACGCCAACATTTGCACCCAACCCCCCCTCGGCGTGACAAAGACCGGGTACACCAGGCATTGGATGCCCATCCCCCGCAACATCCGACACAGGACCATGGTGCACCTGTCCTTCCGAAGGTCGGCGGTCTTGATCAACACTTGGATTTCACCGACAGACGTGTCCAGCGTCACGGCGTGCGGCTTGGACGCCGAACCCAGTTGGACCACCCCCAACACGCGATACACCGTCACGGACGGGTCGTACGGCAGTTTGGCGGGGACAATGGTGGTGGGTCGCACAATACTCCTTTCCACCGCTCGGATCAGGTTGTCCGTCGCTTTGATTTCGTTCTTCGTCTCCGGAGACATCCTTTTCAACAGAGCACGCAACACCCGCTGGTTCCGGTCGTTGGTGGCGTCCGCGGCACACTCAAAGTACAACGCGTACGCAAAGTCAATCCGGACGTGGAGGTCCAGAAGGTCCAGCACGACGTTCGTCTGCAACCACCACGGCATGAAACGCACAATGTCCGACGTCTCGAACCGGTCAAACTGCCGCAACACCCACGCCTTGTACATCTGCAGCACGTGCACGCCGTAGTGGGAGTTCAGGATCTGCACCATGTCCGAACAAGAAACATCGACGTCCTCGTACAAACCCACAATGCACAAACGACGGATTGACCACGGGGTTGCCGAACGGGTTGCCGAACGGGTCCGAAGCAACGTTCGTTCCAATCGAGAGTACTGGACGTGCAACATCTTCTGCGGGATCTGTTGCACGACGCTCGACAGTGTCGCGGTGGCGAGCCTCCACTTCTTGCAGACAGGGGGCATGTCGAACGGCAACAGTGCAAACACCCGCACCAAGTACTCCACGCTCCTCATTGTTCGTATGGAGTCGTGGCAGGGGGCACACACCCGCTGCTGCCCCTCCCACCGGTCCCTGGCGAACGAGGGGATGGCGGCTTTGCCAGAGGTGCACTGGTCGCAAAAAATATGTCCACACTTGCGACAGTGGTGTCTTCGAGTCAACAAAGAAAAAACTTTGCCACAGGAGCACTGGTTGACAGTGTGATCGGCAATCCACATTAAACCTACCCTATATAAGCAGCGAAATAATGTATAAATAATGACTTCTGCCGAACCAAAAGATTCTACCTGGGACACCTACTTTGGAAAACCCGTCATTCCTTACGAACGCGCGGACAACCAACTCTCTCACGAGACGTACAATCTGCCCAAAGCGTACGAGGGCAAAAACAAACATTTGGAGGACGTCCTGGACTTCATGATTCGCAAGGAGGACGAGTTCTACACCAGCAAACTCTTGCCGTGGTCGTACACCGATGAACTCCACGTCCAATGGGAAATCTTTCGGTTTAACCGCACATTGATGGACGTCGAACCCGAACAGGGGATCCCACGACTCGTCACCGCCGAGACAGAAAGCCGATCGGACAACCTTCTCCGCAGAGGTCTGGCGTTCATCATTGAACACGGGTTCATGACCACAGACAGAGGACGCCGACACTTCATGATGAACCTGCAGCAAATCACCGACGCCGTGCACACCACCGCCTACTTTGGGGTCATGCACGCCTTGCTCTCCACCAAACAACACTACAAGTCGTGGCTCAGAGAAACAGACCGCACCGCCAAAAAACCCAGAAATTTACTGCGACACGAACGCAACAACTGGGCGTGCGTCCAAAAAACACACAAAGGACTCTACGTACTGGACGCCGAACTCAAACACCAAATGAAAAAAAACGGCGTCGTCCCCAACGTCTGGGTCTTCCCACCCAAAATGTCCATCTACTTGGACATGGCACCCATTGAGCAGACCGAGTACAGATTAAAAGGTCCACAGGCTGCCGGAAACTTGGAGGACGACCGAACCGGAAAGGGCGTTCGGTGGAGAGACACAGACGTCTTCGAAGCGGCGACGTTCGACATTGATTTCGTCAACGACGACCACGATCTGCTGCAAAGAATGAGACAGTGCGGCGAGTTCTTTATCATCCCGGACGGTGAACACGCCATCAAAATCTTTTCCGCCGACCACGACGAGTTTAAAACAATCAGTTACGACCACGCCTACTCGAGAGCATTGAACCACCAGTACGAAAAACGCTCGTCACATCCTCCTATTGCGGGAATTAGATCCCGTATCACGTTTGGAGCAGGCGACGAAGCGACGAAAATGTTCAAACAACATGTGGGTAACAAGATTTCACAAGCGGCGGGGAAATTTTTATTGGACATTCAAAAGAAACCTGGTTTGAAACCTAAGTTTGCTAAGGAATTCGATTTAAAAGATGATAAATATGCTAAGAAAGTTCAAGAAGTGGACAGCACACCCACTACCCCACAAGAGTTGGGTAGACTCAAACAAGAATTTTCTGGTTCACAACTACCAACTGTTATTGGTATGCCAAGTCTTTCCACTTTGGCAGACGTTTTTTGGTGTTGCAGCGAGGCAGACGTGGAAAAACATTTAAAACAAATATTGTCTCTCTTTGAAAGACAAGCAAAAACACTTATTGAAGGATTAACTAAGACAGCAGGACCTTGGGACAAAATCAAAGCTTTGCGGCTGCTACTTGGTCAGTTTTACGGGTTTGCCAGAGCCAGTTGGGCTCTTGACGAAAAAGAAGAAGAAGACAAGATCGAGGACACGAAAAAAGGCAAAGACATCCTCATTTTTCGCCCGTTCCAGACCTACCGCATGAGTTCCGCCATTTTAGCTGCCGGCGGCAGAGACCTCGGCGAAACCTTTCACGGGCACCATGATTTTCAACTCTCGGACGACATCATTCGCAAAGTGCACGTCGGACACTACACCCACTACAGCAAGAGCGTCGTCAAACAACCCAAACGATACGCCATTGCCGAAGACGTCTTTGCACAGGGGTACGTGTCGGGCGAGGGAGTGGACTTTTTCACCGAAGACACTCTGCATGAGGCGTTTCGCAGCGGTGAAATCGGCACCCCCGACTGCAAACCGTCTCTCGTCTCGTGGGTCATCGAAAAGGGGTGCGAAGCAACAGTGTTGGACATGATGGGCGAGTTTTCAGACCAGTACTCGGAGTACGGCGCAAGTGATTTTACGTACAGTCCCAGACTCAAAGAACTGTTACTGGATTGCAGCCTCAACAGAGAAGGCGTCGACGACGATGTCTTTTTGAGCGACCAGTACGTAGACAATACACTGTGCTTCAGAGGCAAACAGTTCACACAGAGAGCTCCCGGAGCCGAGTTTGTCTGCACCAGCTTGGGGCACGGGCATTGGAAGGGATTGACCTATTCAGGGTGCATGAACGTGAGAGAGGGGACCATCATGACCACGGACCACGTACAACATCAAGTAGGACAGAAACTAAACTAATGAAAGTATTTACTAAACACACCTCTACTCTTCTTTGCATGGCAGTTGGCACACAGTGCCTGGCAGTTGTCCGCAATATCCTCACCACCCCTACTCAGTTCCACGACGTGGTCAATGTCCATGGCTTTTGGATGCAACAAATCCAGACAGACCGCACATTTGTACTCTTGTCGGTACGCTATTTCCCAACGGTGCTTGGTAGAGTACTGCCGTTTGGGCTTGAGCGCCGCCAGGACAGACTGTACCACCTGCAACTGCCCGTAAGAACAACCGTCCGAGTACCATCGCAGAAACTTCTGCAAAGAACCCTTGGTCATCCAGGTACCGTCAATGGACAACGTACCGGGAAACTGGTCAAACTTGAGTTGCAGCGCACACGGCTCCACACTGTTAAGAGACCACTGCACGGTTTTCCAGTCGTACCACATTTGATTATCCCGGTACACACAACAGAGGTCCATTCTTGTAGATTTTTTAGGGTATATATAGACAACCATTAAGTAAAAATGTCAGACACGTCGAGCACGTCGAGCACGTCGAGCACGTCGAGCACACCAAGTACGCCGGACACACCAAGCACGCCGGACACGGACACGCAGGACACGGACACACCAAGCACGTCGGACATGAGTAGAAGGCGATTACTACAACCAGTTAGAACATTTGATAACCAATCATACGATACGTTAGGGGAACAGGTATCTTTTTTCAGACTTTTCGATCTATGGAAATTTAATCTTATTAATAGAAGAACAAACGTCATGATAAACGACATGCGGGAACAAAAAAGGGATAGTCGCATATTCAAGGTCCCAGAATATGGTTCCTTAGAGGATGCAATGAAGTTTGCACATCACATACAACTTACTACACTCATGTACACAAGACAAAACCCATTCGTAATTCAAATTACCGGTAATCAAAAATTATACAACGAACTGGAGGAAAACGAACTGGAGGACCTCCCGGAAGCCCCGGAGTTTCACACATTAAGAATTTACGGTGACTATGTCCATATTATTGGCATTAAACAAAATAAAATAAAACCAGTTTTAACAGGCACGTTTAAATTTGTTGGATCCAGTGCCGGTGCATGCCACCTCACCATTCAAAATCTAGACATGAAAGGGGGTCTCGGTTGTAAGTTTCAACATGCTACTGTTACAATGGTCAACGTCAATGTACAAAACAGTGGTCAACATGGTGTTAGAGTAGAGAATGGTGACATTACATTAAAACAGTGTATATTTAGTGGAAATGGGTATTGGGGACTATATGTACAAGGCAGTGTCTTAGCTTCGGACTGTCGTTTTGAAGGAAATTCTTGGGGCGGTGTGCGACTTGAATCGTTAAAATCATTAAACTCACAATTACAACCAACATTTTCAGAATTCAAGAAATGCATTTTCAAAAACAACACGTTTCAGACGTTTGAAGGTGTCATATTGAAATATGGGTTGCGCGTTCAAAGTAACGTGTATCTGTGGCAATGCTATCTAGACAAAATTCATGCAGACATGTATAGATCATGGACAAAAGAGTTGTCGACTACAATATTTCAATATGATTCAACCATACCAGAAGCCTTTTTAGATGAGGAACAGACTAACCCCACTCACAACTTGATATTAGCAAACGGTTCTATAATAAAAGAATGTTCCGAAACAGAATACAACATACGGGTGAAGGTCCAAACCAACAAGACCAAGACAAAGACCGAGACCAAGACCGAGACCAAGGAGACCAAGGAGACCAAACTCAGACTTTAAGGTTCCACATAGGGTTATTTAGGGCTCCTATTTAGGGCTTGGACACATAACACAATGGGATGCCTCGCTTCCATTTATTCCAAAACAACGACCGACGTCATCACAGAGTTAAAACAGTTAGACATGTCGCTGCGAGAAATGGTCTACAAGTACGACATACAACTGGAAAAAATTAACAACGAACTAAAAATAAAGGTAGCGGAAAAGGCACCCAAAGACAGACTCATGGTACTCCTGCGACAACGCAAAGTTCTTAGGAATTATTTAACACAATGCGAAAACCGCATGACCGTCTGCACACAGAAACAGTGCTCGCTCGAACAGTTGGAGATCACCAAAATGCAACTGGACGCCATCAAAAGCACAAGCAAAATATTCAAACGGTTCACAAACAGACACACAGTGGAAAAGGTAGAACAACTGCAGGAGTCCATGTGCGCACTGCAGGACGACATGATGGACATCTCAGATATTTTAAACCAACCCACACTCGACGATTTGGACGTGGAGGACGAACTGGAGGAACTGATGGCACTCGTGGGCACGGACACCACGGACACCACGGACATCACAGACATCACAGACACCACGGGCACAGAGTTTCCAGACACCCCGGAGTTCCCGGTCTCGGTCTCGGACACAGACACAGAATCGGACGAGAGAGTACTGTTAGCTATTTAACAAAAATTTCTAGTATCCACCACGAGGTTTATGATAATCATCCACCCAAGCAATGTTTTAGTGACTAAACTGTTAGCAACGTATACCATCTCTATCAACACGTTCAATTTCATTCCACAAACCTTCTTTGGGTCCTTTGGGTTTGGCACACATTCGGGTTTGAAAAACAAATGCAAAGGGTACTTGTACCACAATTGCACGAACTGCGTGACCCCAAAAATATTGTACAATCCAAACACCACAAAAATTGCCACCGTCACCCAATCCGGTGGTCCCACGTCCGACTCACGCACACTCACAAAATACTGTTTGAGAATTACTCCCACGTACGCCGACAACATCGTCACCCATCCAGTAAGGTGCGCAATCCAACCAATCCGGCGCGTCGTCAGGCGCTCCACCAACTGGTCGTCAAACAACAACTCCGCAATCAGTCCCAACATCATGGTCACAAAAGTCAACGACGCCACAGCCAACATGGCGTAAAACTCGTCTATGCCAGACACCAAAGCTATGCAGACCAACATAATCGTTGCGGACAAGGAGTACTCGACAAACCGCAGCGGGTTCACACCACGCTGCTTGATGTTGGTGACATAGTCCCTAGAAAACCCGGTGTAACCCTGGAAAAGAGCAGAAAGAATGTGAAAAGCAAAAATCAACCACAACAACGACAAGGACATCATAGATACCTTGTCGCGGGGATTCACCAGAAATGTACCCTCACTCCCTTCCACAATGTACTGGTTGGGTGGGCACGGGGCAGTGCTGTTGTAGGGTGTCCAAGACGCGTACGTGTCGTAAATTTGGTACTGCTTGTCATCACCAATCACCAACGTCAGTACGGCGTTGAACAAGTGACCGCCCGCCGCTACCCAGTTGACAATTTCAAAAGATTCAGTCGCGCACGGCACATGTGGAACTTCTGTCACTGGCACAGCTTTCAATTCACTCAACAAAGGTACTGTCTCCGGCACTGCCTCCGGCAAAGGTGGCAAAGGTGGCACAGATGGGTCATTAGACAAAGGTCGCAGTCGTAACTTTACACGCATTCCAATGGTTCCAATGGTGCGACACTCACTTATATACTGCTTTTTTTTGGACAATTAAAAACGAATCATGTCCACGTCCACGTCCACGTCCACGGGTTCACTAATCGTTTTGATTTGATTGTCAACATGTTCAGCACAGGTGGAGAAGTTGTCTCTGGTCAGAGGGTAGACCAGCAGAATTCTGGAACCATTAGATGCTTTCAACTCGTAATCTTGGTAGGGACGATTTCTTCTTCTTTTACAATTGTCGTGCACTCTTGTATTGACCAATGTGACACAAGCACCGTGCCATGCAGCCACTCCACTCCTTCCACATTGCCGCACTTCCACGTTGGTACATCGGGCGTCGATACCGTACGCTAACACACCATCACCACCACACTGATCCACAAGGACATCTTCCATCGTAAACGAAGAATATCCACGCACTGCAGTGCCATTCGCTCGACGCAGTGTCAGGTGTTGCAGGTGGCATGTACCAATCCTTTTGTTGAACCTTATCCCTCCCATGATCACGATTTTCTCTCGCACCACCCTCGGGTCACCCACAATGGTCACGGCGGAACAAATATTCAAATACTCATTGATCCAGTGTTCCCCTCTCCCCAACACGATCGTTGTCTTCGTTTCGTCTTCGTTCACCCAATCCACCGCTCCCTCCAACGTACATTGTCCACGCACAAACACGGTGCCGGAGATCTGACCCCTGTCCAACGCTTCTATAAATAAACGGTGCACGGCTCTATTCGTACGACTTGCAATTACATACTCTTTGTAAGAAAAAAATGCAGTGATTTGTACACGCTGCCATGAAGGCAGCGTGGGTCGCTTTGGGCGGGGCACTTTTGGGCGGGGCACTTTTGTCTCGGACTTTGTCTCGGACATTTTTTTTACTAAAAATGCAACAGTTTATAGGTGCTTGTGTGATTTTATTGATTATACAATGTATCGGAGTTTTCTGACATTTTAACATTAAGGTTTATGTCGCCATATAATGCACTTAAAGCCACCAAATTTTGCTTTTTTTACAATACGCTTGAAGCCCCACATAACCTCTGGACCCCCTCCTTAAGTGCCTTATTTTGACGCGATAAAGCATGCCCCGGAAAAAACATCTCAAAAAAACGGAAAAATACCCCGGTAACCCCCTTATATGAACCTAATCTATACATAGGGTTAATTAGCAAAAAAACACCATATTTCTATTTCTCCTATATATAGACTTGAAACCCTTAAACCCCTTATATGAGC
>Ga0115000_10000841_pt1 | contig 28038 bp, 23 predicted proteins | sample ArcticOcean_MG_C_6_FD_89690 | JGI IMG/M metagenome (GOLD analysis project Ga0115000, IMG submission 89690) | Marine microbial communities from western Arctic Ocean - ArcticOcean_MG_CB8_128 | ecosystem: Environmental > Aquatic > Marine > Oceanic | place: Arctic Ocean: Canada Basin | collected... | reverse complement strand
TTTTAGGAATGAACGGGTGTTATTTGATCGATGATAGCTAAAACGCTAGCCCGGAATCTTTATCTGCTGCTATCGCTGTCTTGTCGAGAGTGCCTGGTCAGAAAATTTTAGTGATGGGCGATATGAAAGAACTCGTTATCGATACTGATTCAGCGCACCGCAGCATTGGCGTAAATGCTGCAGATGCAGGGATCGATGCGCTTTGGGCAACCGGCGAGAAATCCAAGCTGGCCATCGATGCCTATGCCGGCAAAGGGAGATATTTTGAGAACAAAGAAGAACTTATAGAGGCGTTAATTGAAGTCACGCATCCAGATCTGACCGTTCTTATTAAAGGTTCTCGCGGCGCAAAGATGGATGAGGTTGTCACGGCTCTCAAGATTGACGGAGAAACTCAATGCTAGTTTGGTTATCAGACTACTTAATCCAATTCGACAATAGCTTTTCTGTTCTTCAGTACATTACCGTGCGTGGAATTTTTAGCATCTTGACGGCGCTTGGTATCTCTTTGCTAATTGGTCCTACTGTGATTCGCCGCTTGAACTATTACCAAATCGGGCAAGTCGTACGAGACGATGGCCCGCAGACCCATCTTAGTAAGGCTGGCACACCTACGATGGGGGGCGTGCTGATTCTTGTTAGTATCGCACTAAGTACATTGTTATGGTCTGATCTATCGAATCACTATGTATGGGTGACTCTGTTGGTTACCTTGCTTTACGGTGTAATTGGATGGGTAGACGACTACCGCAAAGTTTTTAGAAAAAATACGGCAGGATTGTCTGCGCGATGGAAGCTCCTTTGGCAAACCGTCATTGGTCTGGGAGCGGCTATTTCACTTTACTACACCGCGTTCAGTGCAGTTGAAATTAGCTATATTGTTCCTTTTTTCAAAAATGTGTCTATCGATGTCGGCATTCTCTATATTGCAGTTAGTTGCTTCATTATTGTGGGTTTTAGTAATGCGGTGAACCTAACCGACGGCCTCGATGGTCTGGCAATTTTACCGACAGTGATGGTGGGCGGCGCACTCGGCGTGATCGCCTACCTGGCTGGCAACACAGAATTCTCAGCCTATCTAAATATTCCTTATGTAGTGGGTTCCGGAGAGCTGGTTATTTTCGCAGGAGCTCTATTGGGCTCTGGCCTTGGGTTCCTATGGTTTAACACATATCCCGCGCAGATTTTCATGGGAGACGTTGGGGCGCTCGCGTTGGGAGCAGCGCTTGCTGTTATGGCGATCATCTCGCGTCACGAGATAGTGTTTTTTATTATGGGTGGGATATTCATAGCAGAGACAGCTTCGGTCATCATTCAAGTGACTTCGTTTAAGTTGACCGGCAAGCGCGTTTTTAAAATGGCTCCATTGCATCATCATTTCGAATTGAAGGGCTGGCCTGAGCCAAGGGTCATTGTTCGGTTCTGGATTATAACTGTCATGTTGGTGTTGTTTGGCTTAGCCACATTGAAGTTGCGCTAGGTTCAATTAGATGCACAGACAATTGGAATTAGACTAGATGACGATTGATCTAGATAGCCGTCTTACCGTGATTGTTGGGCTAGGTGCTACGGGGCTGTCTTGCGTGAAATATTTCGCTCAAGCGGGTGAAAAAGTCAAAGTTGTAGATAGCCGCGATGAACCACCAGGTCTTGCGGCATTGAAAGAGCTGTATCCAGATGTAGAGTATGAATTAGGTGATTTTAATTTACAGACATTTATAACAGCGAAGCAGTTAGTCGTTAGTCCGGGCTTAAGCATTCGCTGTGCCGAGATAGAAGCGGCAAAGAAAGCCGGTGTTGCTATTACTGGAGACATAGATATTTTTTCTAAGCAGGTAGCCGCACCAATCATTGCTGTCACGGGATCGAATGGTAAGAGTACTGTAGTGGCAATGCTGGCGGAAATATTAAGAAAGGCAGGTAAGAATTTTGGGTTAGGCGGTAACCTAGATGGCGATAACTTTAAGCCAGCCCTCGATTTGATCGCAGAGGGAGAAAAGGATCTGTATTTGCTGGAATTATCGAGCTTCCAGTTGGAAACGACAGAGAGTTTAGGGGCGTGGGTTGCCACTATCTTGAATTTTAGTGCAGACCATATGGATAGATATGAAGGTATTGATGACTATCACCGTGCGAAGCTAAGAATATTTATTGGTTGTAAGCAGGTAGTTATCAACCGCGATGTCAAAGAGAGTTATCCGCTTGAAAAGAATGGCGCAGCAGTGTGGGACTTTGGGTTCGGCCGGGCAGGCGTCAACGGCCTGGGTCTACTCGAAGAAGGTGAAGACCAATACATTGCCTATCAATTAGAAAAGATTGTCTCGGTAAACGAGTTAAAAGTTTTTGGTCGGCACAATATTTCAAATGTATTAGCGGCAGTAGCACTAGCCATGGCAATAGACATAGACATGAATGCAATTAAGGCTGCGATCACCGAGTTCTGTGGATTGCCACACCGTTGTCAGTGGGTGGCAAATATTGAGGGAGTCGATTTTTACAATGATTCTAAAGGAACGAATGTTGGTGCGACTGTGGCTGCTGTTGAAGGTCTGGGCGAACATATTTCGGGACATATAGTGTTGATTGCTGGCGGTATCGCTAAGGGCGCAAATTTCGCCGCACTGGTGCCGGCGATGAATAAATGGGGCAAGGTGCTGATTCTTATCGGGCAAGATGCGGCAGAAATGGCGAGCTATTTCGATAAAGAAACTCAAACTTATTTCGCAAGTGATATGCAGGATGCCGCGCGAGTCGCATTGCAGCATTCCACGGCTGGTGATGCGGTGTTGCTCTCACCTGCTTGTGCTAGCTTTGATATGTTTGAGAATTTCCAGCATCGAGGCTTCGCTTTCATGAAGTCAGTGGAGACTTTGCAATGAGCATGGCGAGGGCAATAGCGCCCACTAACAGACTCATCAATCCAGTCCAGCCACGGGCAGTGAATAGCATATTATTATTCACTTTCTTGCTGCTGTTTATCGGCTTGCTAATGATGACATCCGCCTCTGTCGAGCTAGCCAGTAGTCAATACTCTGACCCGTTCTTTTTTCTTAAGCGGCAGTTAATTTTTTCTGTTGTAGGAATATTCGTTTTAGTTGTAACTCTTCATATTCCAGTAACGAGCTGGCGTACATGGAGTAGGTATTTGCTAATGGGGTCGTTTGTGCTCCTGGTATTAGTACTTGTGCCCGGCGTAGGCGAGTCGGTTAAGGGAAGTACGAGAAGAATAGACCTAGTCTTCTTCGAACTTCAGCCTTCAGAGTTGGCGAAAGTTTTTATCGTGGTTTATCTCGCAGGATTTTTGGAGAGACAATTAGATGAAGTTCGTGAAAAATGGTCCGGATTTTGTAAGCCGCTTCTAGTTGTTGGCGCCGCCGTGGCTCTATTTCACTTCCAGCCTGACCATGGAACGATGGTTATTCTGACGCTTACTGCGCTGTGCATGATTTTTCTGGCGGGAGCAAAACTTCACCGTATTTTATTGATGTTGACCGTATGCATGGGAGGAATTGCTTTGCTTGCGGTCATGAAGCCTTATGTAATCGATAGGATTACCTCATTCCTAGATCCTTGGGCGGTTGAAAACGTAACTAATGGTGGCTATCAACAGGCGATGGCTCAGGTGGCATTTGGCCGTGGTGAATGGTTTGGCGTCGGTCTCGGGAATAGCATACAGAAGCTCTACTTCCTGCCAGAGGCACACAATGACTTCGTGCTTGCCATCGTCGGTGAAGAGCTAGGTTTGGTTGGTGTGGCTACGGTGATACTTCTGTTTTCTGCGCTTATCTATAAAGCCTTCTCTATTGGTCAGAAGGCGCAGCAAGACAACAAATTGTTTGCAGCATTCTTTGCCTACGGTCTAGGACTATTATTTGCAGGTCAGGCGATGATCAATGTTGGGGCGAGCATTAGTTTGCTACCTGTAAAAGGATTGACGTTGCCCTTCATGAGCTATGGAGGTGCGAGTCTGATCATGAGCTTCTTTATGATTGGGTTGTTGGTTCGCATTGAATACGAAATCGACAATAAGATTAATGATGTTGGTGAGGCGTAGCTAGAAACGTGTCAGCTAAAAATACAACTGTATTAATTATGGCCGCCGGAACCGGTGGTCATGTATTCCCAGCGCTTTCAATTGCGCAGAAATTGCAAGAGCAAAATATCCAAACTGAATGGATGGGCACTCATCAGGGAATGGAAAACAGACTGCTTGAAGGAACAGGGATTCAAATTCATGCCGTTTCTGCGCAGGGCCTCAAGGGCAAGGGCATAGCTAGACTGATAGCGGCACCTTTCATGTTAGCGCAGGCACTAATTCAATCAATGCGAATACTTTCAAAGGTAAAGCCAGATTGTGTGCTGGGGATGGGAGGTTTCGTTTCAGGCCCAGGGGGCCTAGCAGCTAAATTAACAGGCAGGAAACTAGTGATTCATGAGCAGAATGCGGTGCCGGGTTTTACCAATAAATTGTTGGCGAAGATTGCGAATCAGGTATTTGAGGCCTTCCCGAATACGTTCTCGCAAAGCAAAAAGGTAATTCATACAGGTAACCCAATGCGCAAGGAAATTGCGGATCTCGCGCTGCGAACGAGAAGCCTTAAAGAGGCTTCTAGACCGTTACAAATCTTAGTCCTAGGTGGTAGCCAAGGCGCGTTGGCGATTAACAAAGTCGTGCCAGAATTGTTAGCCAGTTGGCCAGAAGAAAATCGTCCGTCAACGCGTCATCAGACAGGTGATAGTACCCTTGAGATAACACAGCAGGCTTATCGGGACAGAGGTTTGGTTTTGTCTAAGAGAATAGACGTGCTCCCGTTTATCAGTGACATGGCACAGGCCTATATTTGGGCTGATTTGGTGATTTGTCGTTCCGGCGCGAGCACGGTTAGTGAGATTGCCGCGGCTGGTTTACCCTCTATATTGGTTCCGTACCCGCATCACAGTGATCATCAGCAAAAGCACAATGCAAATTGGTTAGTCCAAGCCGGCGCCGCTCTCCTGCTGGAGCAAAAAGATTTAACTGTTCCTGCGCTAAAAGCGCTGCTGCTGGATCTGGATGAAAACCGTGGCAAATTACAGCAAATGAGCGATAGGGCAAAATCCATAGCAATTTGTGACGCGGATGAAATCATTGCGCGCCGATGTTTGGAGTTAATCCATGCATAGTGCAGCCAATCGACATGTTATTCCAGAGATGAGACGCATCAATAGGCTGCATTTTGTCGGAATCGGTGGCGCCGGCATGTGTGGTGTGGCCGAAGTATTGCTAAATCAGGGCTATAAAATCAGCGGCTCAGACCTCAAGAAGTCTCCGAATACTGAGCGCCTAGAATCCATGGGCGCTGAGATATTTATTGGGCACGACGCGGCGAATGTGAAGAATGCCGATGTAGTTGTCTATTCTAGCGCTATCGATGAGCGTAATCCTGAAATCAAAGCGGCGATCAATGAGTCTAAGCCATTGATCGCACGTGCGGAGATGTTGGCTGAGTTGATGCGCTACCGTCACTCGATCGCTATCGCGGGCACGCACGGAAAGACCACGACTACGAGCATCGTGGCATCTGTATTGGCGCAGGCGGGTTTCGATCCTACATTCGTTATTGGAGGTTTGCTGAATAGCGCTGGAACCAATGCTCGATTGGGAGAGAGTAGGTACTTGGTTGCAGAGGCAGACGAGAGCGACGCCTCCTTCATGCATCTACAGCCTATGGTTGCCGTTGTGACAAACATCGAAGCCGATCACCTGAGTACCTACGGTGGTGACTTTGAGAACCTGAAAAAATACTTCATCGACTTCCTGCACAATCTCCCTTTTTACGGATTGGCTGTGTTGTGCATCGATGATCCGGTTGTGCGCGAATTGCTACCGCGTATATCGAGACCGAAAATCACCTATGGCTTCGCTGAGGACGCAGATTTCAGAATCACTAGTTTGAGTCAGGAGCAACAAATCACCCGATTTGAAGTGGAGCGCAAGGAAGCAAAGGACAAGCTAAAGATCACACTGAATATGCCAGGTCGTCATAACGCGCTGAATGCGACAGCCGCAATTGCCATCGCAACAGACGAGGGTATCAAGGCGAAGGATATCCAGAGCGGTATCCAAAATTTTGCTGGAGTAGGTCGTCGTTTCGATGTGCAGGGTGAATTTGCCGTGGACGGAGGAACGGTCATGCTTATCGATGACTACGGACATCATCCGACGGAAGTTGCCGCGACACTGCGAGCCCTGCGTGATGGGTGGCCAGACAATCGATTGGTTATGGTCTATCAACCACACCGCTACAGTCGCACTAAGGATCTCTATGAGGACTTCGTCGAAGTTCTTGGCGAGGCGGATGTTTTGCTTCTGCTAGAGGTGTACTCCGCAGGGGAGAAGAAAATCGCTAGCGCGGACTCCAGAAGCCTCTGCCGAAGCATTAGATTGCGTGGGAAAGTTGATCCTTTTTATGTAAAAGACGAGTCCGATGTGCAAGGGATTCTAAGTGAATTAGTCCTCCCGGGGGACATCATTTTGACGCAGGGAGCAGGAAGTGTCGGCGCTTTGGCCAAACAATTGGCCAAATTGGGTTTTAAAGCATAATTGATTGATTTTCATGGAAGGTTTTTGCATTTAAGGGTCAAGAAATAGAGAAATGAGAACGATATATAAAGAGAAAATCATAGCAAATTGTGGGCACGTCGTCGTACTGAAAGGCGGGAACTCCGCAGAGCGCAAAATTTCCCTGTTGAGTGGCGACGCGGTCTATCAGGGATTGCTGAGACTAGGCGTACACGCGAGTGTTTTGGATGTGAGCGATACCGTTGTCGCAGACCTAGAACGCTTAAAGCCGGATCTGGCGTTGATCATGTTGCATGGTCAGGGCGGAGAAGACGGAACGATGCAGGGTCTTCTAGAAGTTTTGAAGATTCCGTATACCGGGAGCGGTGTGCTGGCCTCTGCATTAGCTATGGATAAGGCGAAGAGCAAGCTGATTTGGCAGCGCCTAGAGTTGAAGACGGCCGATTTTGTCATGCTGAATGAGGCAAGCGATTGGCAGGCATTGATAGATAGATTTGAAGTCATAGTTGTGAAGCCAGTCAGTGGTGGATCGAGTCTGGGAATAGCTATAGTAAAAGACGCAGCAGGTCTCAAGAAGCAGTTTGAAATAGCTAGCGGATTTGATTCAGAGGTAATGGCGGAGAAGTGTGTTATCGGAAAAGAGTTTTCAGTGGGTGTGATTGAGGATCAACTGCTTCCGGCCGTTCAGCTGAACACCAAGAGGGATTTTTTTGACTTCGATGCAAAATATGTCGATGAAGATACAGAAATTATTTGCCCAGCGCCGCTGAATGACGAGAAGCAGAAAGAGCTCAATAAATTGGTTCGCGCCGCTTATGCAAGTCTGGGTTGTAAGGGCTTGGCTAGGGTAGATGTTATGCAGGATGAAAGTGGTGAGTTCTACCTGCTGGAATTAAATACGATTCCTGGTATGACTGACCACAGTTTTGTGCCTGTAGCAGCAAAGAAGTCTGGGATCGATTTCGACGATTTGTTATTAACCGTATTAGAGCTAGAGCAAGCCGCGAACTAAGAAGATGGCAACTACAAACAGAGCAATTAGAACTGGAAGCGGGATACATTCAACTCGCCGCAATTCCAATTCGAGAAATCAACCGCTTAAGCCTAAGTCATCGGGCAAACGGGGGCTCTACGCACTAGCAGGGGTATTGGCTTGTGTTGCTTTTCTGATGGTTCAAAACAGAGCGAACATTTCCGGGTTTCTAAATCGCCCAGTCAGTAAGGTTAGAATCGAAAACCAGTGGCAAAGAATAAGTGAGGCCGAGGTCAGTAAGGTGTTAGCTCCTTTTATGGGGAATGGCTTCTTCGATTTTGATGTTGTCGAGGCGAAGCAAAAACTTGAGCTTCACTCGTGGGTCCTGCAGGCGTCAGTGACTCGAATCTGGCCAAGCACGCTATCACTGCATCTGATAGAACAAGTTGGTATAGCCCGATGGGGCAACGAGCAATTACTAAATCAATACGGTGAAATATTTCAGCCTGAGAGCTTGCTAGAGTTAAGCGCCTTGCCTTTGCTTGCGGGACCTGAGGACAGTCAGGCGGCTGTGATGTTGCAGTACCAGAAGCTCAACCAGATTTTATTTCCAGCAGGATTGCTCCTCTCGGGATTGAGCCTAAGCAAACGTGGTAGCTGGGAATACTTATTGAATGAACAAATACAGGTTGTTGCCGGCAGAGATGATGTATTCGAGAAGACGCAGCGTTTTATCGATTTTTATACGAGTCAGCCGTTCCAGCAATCATCCCAGTTTTACTCTATTGACTTGAGATACGGAAACGGCATAGCGGTACGAGCGACCGAGTCAGGTTTTACAGGAGTGGCAATTCGGTGATTCAGTTCCACCAAACATCTTTTGAGAACCGTTGTCTGGAGAATTCGAACGATGAATGAATCAGCAAACGAAAATATGATCGTTGGATTGGATATTGGTACTTCCAAGGTCGTGGCGATAGTTGGGGATATAAACTCGGATGGCGGTTTGGATATCGTCGGCATTGGCAGTCACCGTTCTCGCGGGCTTAAAAAAGGCACTGTAGTCAATATCGAATCGACCGTTGAATCCATTCAGCGTGCAATCGAAGAAGCGGAGCTTATGGCGGGGTGCCAGATTCATTCAGTCTATGCAGGGATTGCCGGCAGTCATATCCGCAGCATGAATTCTCATGGGATCGTGGCGATTCGAGACGGCGAGGTCATAAAGGCTGATATCGAGCGCGTTATTGATGCGGCGCAAGCTGTTGCTATCCCCGCTGACCAGAAAGTTCTGCATATACTTCCGCAGGAATACATCATCGATTCGCAGGAAGGTGTTAAAGAGCCGCTGGGTATGTCCGGTGTTCGTCTTGAGGCGAAGGTCCATCTGGTCACCTGCGCGATTAACGCAGTACAGAATATTGAGAAATGCATTAAGCGCTGCGGTCTAGAGACTGAGGAAATTATTCTAGAACAATTGGCCTCCGCCTACAGTGTTCTTACCGATGATGAGAAAGAACTCGGTGTTTGTCTCGTGGATATTGGCGGAGGCACTACTGATATCGCAATTTTTACAGAAGGCGCTATACGCCACACGGGTGTCATTCCGATTGCGGGCGATCAGGTAACGAATGATATAGCCATGGCCCTTCGAACGCCGACAGAAAACGCAGAAGAGATAAAGATCAAATATGCCTGCGCTCTGACTCAATTGGCTAGCGCCGACGAGACTCTGAAGGTTCCTAGCGTCGGAGATCGAGCGCCAAGAGAACTTTCCAGGCAGGCCTTGGCCGAGGTGGTTGAACCACGCTATGACGAGTTATTTACGCTAGTACAAGCCGAGTTGCAGCGAAGTGGATTCGAAAATCTGCTAGCAGCGGGCATTGTACTAACCGGCGGTACTAGCAAAATGGAGGGTGTTGTGGATCTGGCTGAAGAAATATTCCATGCCCCGGTACGCATCGGAGCGCCTCATAATATCAGCGGTTTAGCCGATATTGTAAGAAACCCAATTTATTCTACTGGTGTTGGATTGTTGTTGTACGGCTTAAAGCAATATCAGGAAAGAGGTGGAATCGAGTCTAAGAGTGAGTCACGGATTCAAATTGTGGACAGAGTAAAGAGCTGGCTTCAAGGAAATTTTTAGTTTTAACCTTAATGGGTCAATAACCGATACAGTAAAAGAAGTATAAATGAGAGGGCTATATGTTTGAATTAGTCGAGAATGTTGCGCAGAGCGCTGAAATTAAAGTCATAGGCGTTGGTGGTGGGGGCGGAAACGCTGTGCACCATATGATTAATAATCAGGTAGAGGGTGTGGAGTTTATCTGTGCAAACACAGATGCACAGGCGCTGCATAACCTAAAAGCCAAGACGATATTACAGATGGGTAGCAATATAACCAAAGGTCTTGGTGCGGGAGCAAATCCTGAGATCGGCCGACAGGCAGCGTTGGAAGATAGGGATGAGATCGCTGAAATTTTATCCGGCGCAGATATGGTATTTATAACGGCCGGTATGGGTGGAGGGACAGGAACTGGTGCCGCGCCTATCGTTGCCGAAGTGGCTCGCGAGATGGGCATCCTAACTGTCGCGATCGTGACTCGACCTTTCCCCTTCGAGGGTAAAAAGCGTTCAAAGATTGCGGAAGAGGGTATTCAGCTGCTCAAAGAGCATGTGGACTCTCTAATTACTATCCCGAATGAAAAATTGTTGGACGTACTGGGTAAAGAAGCAACGCTGCTAGATGCATTTAAAGCCGCTAACGATGTGCTATTAGGCGCGGTGAAAGGCATTGCCGATTTAATCATGAACCCAGGCATGATTAACGTGGATTTCGCCGATGTTAAGACGGTCATGTCTGAGATGGGCATGGCTATGATGGGCACGGGTACGGCGGTTGGGGCTGATCGGGCTCGGGAGGCAGCAGAAGCTGCGATTCGTAGCCCGCTATTAGAAGACGTGAACCTGCAAGGCGCACGCGGAATTTTGGTTAATATCACAGCTGGAGAGAATCTATCTTTGGGTGAGTTTTCTGAGGTTGGTGACACTATCGAAGAATTTGCTTCGGATGATGCAACGGTAGTGGTTGGCACAGTGATCGATCCAAGTCTCGAGAATGAAATGCGCGTTACTGTCGTAGCTACTGGTCTAGGAGATAAGCACGCGAAGCCCACTAAAGTTGTGGACAATACTAACAGGGGAATAACACCCGATTACCGTCAGCTTGATAAGCCAGCGGTGATGCGCAGGCAGGCTTCTTCACGAGCATCTGCTGCGGTTGTGGGGGCCGATACCGACATGGACTATCTTGATATTCCCGCCTTTCTAAGAAAGCAGGCGGACTAGGATCCTAGGAATGTCACAGCAGGGTTTCTGTAGGGTATTTCTCACTTGCTGCTTTTGAACGGCCTTAGTTAAGGCAAGTATTTGGGGCAGTGAGCGGATTTTCCCTTATTGGGTTATCCCTAGAATTTTGCTACCATGGCGAGCCTTTGTTAATGACCGTCGTTGTGAGCTGAAACCGCTCGTTCTCGGGTCTAATGTTGGTGAACTAGTAGAACACGGAATACCCATTTCAGACATAGGACTAACTCTTGATCGCAATGTCACATGACATTGCATCCCGAACGCCTGAGATTTCCCTGTTTTTCCGACTAAATAAGACACGACGTGAAGACCTATGCTGAGACAAAGAACCCTGAAGAATGTTATTCGCGCCACGGGCGTTGGCTTGCACACTGGTGAGAAGGTCTATCTAACTCTTAGGCCGGCACCAGTAAACACTGGTATCGTCTTTACCCGCGTAGATCTAGATATACCCGTTCAGATTCCTGCCCGCGCATCTAATGTAGGCGATACAACTCTCTCTACTTGCCTCGTTAAAGATGACGTTAGAATTTCTACTATTGAGCATTTGATGTCGGCGCTGTCAGGCTTGGGCATCGACAATGCCTTTATCGATGTAAGTGCACCTGAAGTGCCGATCATGGATGGCAGTGCTGGCCCATTCGTTTTTCTTATACAATCTGCTGGAATCACGGAGCAATCAGAATTAAAGCGCTTCATTAAAATAAAGAAGCCGTTATATTTGAAGCATGGCGACAAAGCCGTCAGTCTCGAGCCGTTTAATGGCTTCAAGGTTAGCTACACACTTCTTTACGACCACCCCGTCTACAAGAAATACACGAAGAGCGCGACCATCGACTTCTCTACCACTTCTTTTGTTAAGGAAGTAAGCCGTGCGCGTACCTTCGGATTCATGCATGAATTCGAGGAATTGCGTAATAGGAATTTGGCATTAGGTGCGAGTATGTACAATGCCATCGCGGTAGGTGACTATAAAGTCTTGAACGAGGATGGCTTGCGCTACGAAGACGAGTTCGTAAAGCATAAGATCCTTGATTCTATTGGAGATTTATACCTGCTTGGCAATAGTTTGATAGGCGAGTTCAAGGGGTATAAATCTGGACATGCCCTGAATAATGCTTTACTAAGAATGCTCGAAGTGAATGAGGATGCTTGGGAGATAGTCAGTTTTGACAGTGATACAAATGTGCCTATTTCCTACATGAAACCGGTGTTGGCAGCTTAGTTCTGCCGTGCTATTCTAACTATCTGATTTTAATAAACATAGTTGGGCGTTGAAGTTCTCGATTAGCCCCAAGTTTTAATAGGCTTACTGAGACAACGCTTACGCAATGAAAGTTATCCTAGTCGACCAGCGTCATGGTCACACTAAAACTATTGTCCTTAAGGGATGGCTGAAAGGCCTCCTTTCCCTGTGCCTGCTCGGTGCCCCAGTTGCCTTGGGCTACTTTGGTTATGGGCTCGCAGTTTCTCAGAACATCGGTGTCTTCAGCGAAGAGTCTGCGCAAAATTGGGAGCGCCAGATTCGCATACAGACTGAACAAATATCCGAAATTAAAGATGAATCGGAACAACAGATCGAAGCCCTAACTATGCGGCTTGCAATGTTACAGGCGCGTCTAGTGCGCTTGGATGCTGTTGGGGAACGTATAACTACTATCGCCAATTTGGATGCTGATGAATTTGATTTCAGTGATCCGATTGCCATCGGTGGTCCTGCGATTGGTGTTTCACAGTCCTACTCAGCAGCGGGTTTTATGGACGCTGTTTATCAGCTCGAGCAACAACTGGAAGATCGTCAGCAGCAACTCGAAATTCTTGAAGGCCTGATGACTGATCGAAAAATTCAGTCAGATGTCTTCATCGCAGGCAGGCCTGTAGAAAAAGCCTGGATCGCTTCGCGTTTCGGCCAGCGTCCTGATCCTATTACTGGGCGCATAGCTTTCCATGGTGGCATTGACTTCACCACTGGCAAATCGGGTGCTGAGATTAATACCGTGGCAGCAGGTGTCATCACTTGGTCTGGGCCTCGATCGGGCTACGGCTTGATGGTTGAGGTCAATCACGGCAACGGATTCACTACACGCTACGCCCACTCAGAAAAGCTATTGGTGGAGGTTGGCGATATCGTAATGAAGGGTCAGAACATCGCGCTAGTTGGTTCTACTGGCCGTTCAACAGGGCCTCATGTGCATTTTGAGGTTTACAAGAACGGCAGAGTCGTCGACCCAGCCGCCTATATACACCGCACAGCAAGATAATTATCCCCTGCTTAAAACCAATCTAATTGGTCTTTGCCGGTCTGTCTGAGCAACCCTCATCATTCCCGTTGGAGATCAGCGTATCGAATTAACCTATTGATAGAGAAAAATGAGCATATTAAACAGAATATTTGGAAGTAGTAACACGCGCAAGCTGAAGAAATTGCAAAAGACCGTAGCTCGTATCACCGAGCTTGAAGCCTCATTAGAAGCACTTTCCGATGAAGAGTTGAAAGCCAAGACGGACGAATTTAAACAACGCTTCGATGCCGGTGAATCAACTGACGCGCTGCTGCCCGAAGCATTCGCCGTTGTTCGTGAAGCGAGTAAGCGAACGTTACAGATGCGCCATTTCGATGTGCAGATGATCGGTGGAATCGTATTGCATGAAGGGAGTATCTCAGAGATGAGAACTGGTGAGGGCAAGACGCTTATGGCGACCTTGCCGGCCTATCTAAACGGTCTTACCAAGAAAGGTGTTCACCTAGTTACGGTAAATGAATATCTTGCAGAGCGGGATGCGAACTGGATGCGCCCACTGTATGAGTTTCTAGGCCTCACTGTGGGCATCATAGGATCAGGACAGACGCCGGAATTAAAGAAAGAAGCTTATAACAGCTCTATTACCTATGGCACGAACAACGAATTTGGTTTTGATTACTTGCGCGATAACATGGCGTTCCGTCTCGATGACAAAATGCAGAGAGAGTTAAATTTTGCGATCGTCGACGAGGTGGATTCAATTCTCATCGACGAAGCGCGAACTCCGCTGATCATTTCTGGTGCTGCCGAAAATAGCTCCAAGCTCTATGAAGCTATTAACCAGTTGATTCCGAGGTTGGATAAGGGAGTTAAGGCAGAAAAGTCCAAGATGGAAATGATGGACAAGAACTTTGTGCCCGAGGAGTCAGGTCATTTCACGGTTGATGAGAAGAGTCGCCAGGTCGAGCTTACTGAAACTGGGCACGAGTTCGTTGAAGATATTCTGATTCAGAAGAAATTGCTAGCCGAGGGCGAATCACTTTACTCGGCGACCAACTTATCCCTTCTTCATCACGTACATGCTGGCCTAAAGGCGCATAACCTTTTTAATCGAGATATTGAGTACATAGTACAGAATAAAAGCATTGTACTGATTGATGAGCACACTGGTCGGACAATGGAAGGGCGGCGTCTTTCAGAGGGCTTGCATCAGGCACTCGAGGCAAAGGAAAAATTGGAAATTCAGAGTGAGAGTCAGACTCTGGCTTCAACGACATTCCAGAACTATTTTCGCTTGTACAATAATCTGTCTGGTATGACCGGCACGGCCGACACGGAAGCGTTCGAGTTTTCGCAAATATACGGACTGGATGTGGTGGTGATACCAACCAATCAGCCTATGGTGCGTGATGATGCAAACGACCTAATCTATCTTTCCATGGAAGAAAAATTAGAAGCAATCGTTCTTGATGTTACTGAAATGAGCGCCAAAGGCGCGCCCGTACTGGTCGGCACAGCGTCTATCGATACATCTGAGACATTGTCGAACTTTCTAACAAAAGAAAAAATCGAGCATGAAGTACTCAACGCCAAATTCCATGAGCGTGAAGCGGAGATTATTGCTCAGGCAGGAAGGCCTGGGGTGGTGACTATCGCAACTAACATGGCTGGCCGTGGCACCGATATCGTACTGGGCGGGAAATGGGAAGCTGAAGTTGCGGAATTAGAAAACCCTACCAAAGCACAGATCGAGAAAATAAAAGCGGAATGGCAGCTGCGTCACGATCAGGTTATTGCGGCCGGTGGTCTACACATCGTTGGCACTGAGCGCCACGAATCAAGGCGTATTGATAATCAGCTGCGTGGTCGTTCTGGAAGACAGGGCGATCCTGGATATTCCAGGTTCTATCTGTCCATGGAAGATAACCTGCTTAGAATTTTTGCAACCGATGGAGTGAAGAACTTCATGCGGCGCTTAGGGATGGAGCGCGGAGAAGCCATAGAGCACGGTATGGTAACGAAGCAAATTGAAAAAGCTCAGCGAAAGGTCGAAGGCAGGAATTTCGATATTCGTAAACAATTGCTTGAATATGACAATGTAGCGAATGATCAGCGCACGATCATCTATCGTCAGCGTAACGAGCTGATGGCAAGTGATGATATTTCAGAGCTGTTGAAAGATATGCGTACAGATGTTGTTGGACAGCTTGTCGATGAGTACATCCCTCCTCAGAGTGTTCCCGAACAATGGGATGTTGAAGGATTGCAGAAAGCTATAGATACCGAATTTTCGACTCAGCAAGATATTCAGAAATGGCTCGATGAGGATGACCAGCTTTACGAAGAGCAGCTGAAACAAAAAATTGATGAGATACTCTCTGTCAATTACCAGGAGAAATGTGCTGCAGTGGGTGAAAAGATGCGCGCTTTCGAGAAGCAGATTACATTACAGATATTGGATGGTTTGTGGAAGGATCACCTTGCGACTATGGATCACCTGCGGCAAGGAATATTTTTGCGTAGTTATGGTGGCAAGAATCCGCGACAGGAATATAAACGGGAAGCGTTCGCTCTATTTCAAGATCTGATGACAAACCTGCAGCAGGAAGTTGTTAAGGTCTTGAGTCACGTTAAGATTCGACAAGAAGACAAGGTAGACGCTATTGAGCAGCAACGCGAGCAGGAGCGAGCCAGAGAGAGAGTGAATTTCCAGCATCAAGCCGTATCGGCACTCTCCGAGCCGCCATCGAGCGAGGCATCACCTGCAGGCCGGGGCCAAGGAGAGGGAGAGAAGACAGCTCCATTTATTCGAGAGATGGCTAAGGTAGGAAGGAACGATCCCTGCCCTTGTGGCTCGGGCAAGAAGTATAAAGTCTGCCACGGAAAAATTGGTTAGCTGTCGGCGCCCTATTGTCTGAGAAAGGGAAAGCAGTGTAAGGATTTAAAGATGGCAGTCGGTCCAGGAAGAAAGGTAAGCATCATTCCTATTGAGGGAATTCGCTTAGCAGCCGTGAAAAGCCACATTCGCTACGCTAATCGACTCGATCTTGTCTTGGTTGAAATTGCGGAGGGCTCGACAACGGCTGGCGTGTTTACTCAGAACGCGTTCTGTGCCGCCCCGGTTCGCTTAGCTAGGGAGCGAGTTAAGAATACTGCTAGCCGTTATTTTTTGATTAACACAGGAAATGCAAACGCTGGCACCGGAGCTGAGGGAGAGCTTGCCGCGGTAGCATGTTGCGATGGCTTGGCCGAGATTGCGCAAACTTCATCCCGGCAGGTAGTGCCATTTTCGACAGGGGTTATAGGCGAACAACTTCCTTTTGAGAAGATACTTGTAGCGTTACCTATGCTGTATGAAGCATTGTCTGCTGACGCTTGGCAATCGGCAGCACAGGGAATATTGACAACCGACACACGGCCGAAGCTAGCATCAACAAGTTTTACTACTGCTAACGGCTCGCAGGCAAACATAAGCGGGTTTGCGAAGGGCTCAGGCATGATTCGCCCGAACATGGCAACACTGCTTGCCTATGTTTTTGCGGACGCGCAAATTGAGACACTTCTCCTCGAAAATTTCTTAGATAGCGCTGTAAACAATTCGTTTAACAGAATCACAGTCGATGGTGATACCTCAACCAATGATTGTTGTATGTTGGTTGCCACGGGTAAGGGGTCTCTTGTGATTACGGATGCCGATAGCGAAGCAGCTAGGCAGTTTCAGTCTGAATTGAATGCTGTTTTCGAACAGTTAGCCACCGATTTGATTCGAGATGCAGAAGGCGCCAGCAAATTTATAACGATTGAGGTAAATGAAGGCGCATCTGAGCAGGAATGCCTGGCAGTAGCTTATACGGTAGCGGAATCTCCTTTGGTTAAAACTGCTTTTTTTGCCTCAGATCCGAATTGGGGAAGAATTCTTGCTGCTATCGGCCGTGCCGGTCTTAGCGATCTGGATATTGAGTCCGTCACGGTGGCGCTTGGAGATACACTCTTGGTGTCCAAAGGAGCAGTCGATGCTGCGTATAGTGAGAGAGCAGGGCAGTCAGAGATGGATAAGGACGAGATTCGAGTCCAAATTAACCTTGGCCGTGGGAAGGCTAGGACAAGAGTCTGGACGTCGGACCTTTCCAGCGAGTATGTGCGCATCAATGCGGACTATCGCAGTTAGCACTTTGTTGTGAATAAAAACGCCATTGTCCATGTTGCTGTCGGCGTTCTTCTCAATGATAAGCGCGAAGTATTGATTGCACTACGTCCTACCCAAGCTCATCAAGGCGGCCTTTGGGAATTTCCTGGTGGTAAAGTCGAAGAAGGCGAGTCGGCTGAGCACGCGCTTAACAGAGAATTTGAAGAAGAGTTAGGCATCAGTGTGCAGGCCTGTACTGCGTTAACTCAAATCAGGCACGAATACAGCGACAAGACGGTAATGTTGGATGTTTGGTGTATCGAAAAATATTCCGGGATACCCAAAGGAAGAGAAGGGCAGGCCATCGAATGGCGTGCACTTTCCAAACTACGAGCTACGGATTTCCCCAAGGCTAACGAGCACATAATTCGTGTACTAAACAGCCCAAGCGAATCCCCATCACTGAAAATGTTCAAGATTTGACGCGTTGCGCGTAATCATCCGAGATCAGTTCGGTCTCTTCAGCTCTTCACCTGTTTACCTACAAAAGCTATCAAGGCTTGGAGTCTCGTCTTTCCTCGTGTGTAAGCGTACTGCAAGCGACGAAGAGCCAGGGCGTTAAATTTTAAAGAAAGTCTTCGCTAAGCCCAGAAAGCGACTGCTATAAATAGAATTAGCCAGGAATATTATGGCGACCGAATCGTATTTTTTTGATAAAGTATTCATTAATAAGGCAGCTATAGCTATGTGAAAAGCTAAGCAGCGTAGAGTGATATTGCCGACGTTTATGTTATGCAAATTACTGATATTTAAGCTATTTTTTTGAAAAATGGAAAATTATTTAAAACATTAGCTTGCAAAATGCATGAGCCAGCCTTGTTGGCAGGCTCTTGAGACACTTTGGGGTTTACTATGTTGCAGAAATTGGTATTGGCTAATTTAGTTGCACCGTTGCTTCTGGTTATGAATGTAACCTTTGCAGATTCAGCCGTATTGGTCGCCGATGGCGTGCTGGTTGAGAAAAACCCAGTTATTGTAGACTCAGATGCAATAGACGAGGGAGGCGACACGGCAGCGGCGCTTACGGTCATAGGGGGCGCGGTAAACGCCTCCTATATTAGTACTGGTGGTTGGGCAGTGACTGGCGCGGATTTTATAGACGCCGCCGTCGCTGTTTTTGATTTTGATATTACGAGCAGTGTAAGCCAAGCAACCCTGACACTGCCAATCGAGGAAGTCTTTACACAGAACGGCCTAGCACCGCTGGAAGTGTATATGTATTCAGACAATGGTGTAGTTGAATTTACCGACTATTCCTCCGGGTTTTCTGCGGCAATTGCAGAGGTTGATGCCGCAGGTCTTACTCAAATCGATATCGATGTGACAGGAGCGGTTAATTCAGCCTTGAATACTGGCCAATATGTTGCGTTTAGAGTTAAGAGTTCAGTGCTGCCATCTAACGTTTTGGATACAGGTATTCCTGCTTGGACGGGAGTTAAATTTCGTACAAACTACTCGCTCACCTTTACATCGGGAGCCGCTCCAGCAATTGCTACAGACTCTGCCCGCTTCGATGGCTATACACTGGGAGTTCAAAATGTAGAGGTGGCCGGAATAGGTGAAATCGCTTTACAGATGCAGATGATTGACGTGAACGATCTAATCTTTCAGCTGACTCAAGCAGAAATCACCGGTACAGGCGTAACTGCGCCACCAGTTTCCGGTGCTGATTTACTGAATTGCAGCGCATTTGCTCCTCCTGCGGTATCGAGCGTCGCTGTCGGTGCATCGAGTTACTCCATTAATTCCGGGGTTTTAGATGTGCCGAGTGTTAATTTCAATGAAGAGCAGCTTTCCTTTAGGTTGGAATTCATAGAAGGCTCTAACCCGATGCTCTTCGAAACGCTTAGCATTGCTGCCGTTCAGTCGGGGCCCTCGGAGGCAACGATTTCAGCGTTGGGTGGCGGTTTAATCACTGAGTCCAGTCAGGACTTTGTGCCTTTGTGCCACGGTTGGGTGTTGATTGGTGATTCTGTGCGTAACCGCGTGGTCGAGCGAAACCTGATATCTGGCGAAACGGGTAATACTTATAGTTTCAGTCAGATACCCGATCAATTCACAGTTGATGAAGACAATGGAACGATCTTCATGACAGTGCATCCAGAAACGCAGAGGCTCTATAAGCTTGATTTAAATACGGGCAGCATTACTTCCAACAATGTTATTCAGAATATTGGCGGGTTTAACTACAGATGGTCGCTACGAGATCTGACTCTTGGCGAAGACGGTAATGTATTCGCTCTTATGTATGACAATATCCAAACTGATCCCGGGGAAGGCACGCCTTTCTCGTCTACGGGTCTGTGGATGGGATTAATGTCAGAAGATGGCAGTTTCCTAACTCAAAGTATCCCCCTGGAAGAGCCAGTAAGAATTGAATACGACGATGTTTTGGATCACGTATTTTTAGCTACCGCGTCAAACCTTGCTACTTTCGATTTTGATACGCTGACAAATGCGCTTACTTTTCTTCCTAATACCGATATCGCGGTAGGTAGTTCTTGCACAGATTTTGCGATTTCACCTGACGGTACGAGGCTCGCCTACACTTGCCCTGATGGCAATCGCAGCGCGCAGAATTTCAGTATCGTCGATATGGCGCCGGATGATTATTTTGATTCCGATGGAGAGTGGTTTTTAGGTAGTTCGCCGGTGAGTGCTACATTCAACAATGCGGGCACGATTCTAATTGCCACGGATAACGATAAGCTCTACTTCTTTGACGTGGTTACGCATTTAATTCTAGAAGATTTTGAGCTGGGTTTACTAGAAGCAGAGACGATTAGGAAGATTAGAATCTCACTGGATGGTAATTATCTTCTTATCTTTCTTAACAATGACGTGCACGATGAGAGCAGTAAGTTCTATTGGATGCCAATGCCTGCTATAACAGGAACGCCGCTCTAATAAGAAGCTGCCCCTGCCCAAAGCTAAGGGGTTCGACTACTGGTCGTATTCATCTTCTGCGGCTGGGTAAACGGACTCTCCGGCAATGCTATTGCGTTCGCTTGCCCAACCTCCAAAGTCGATTAGCTTGCAGCGCTTGCTACAAAAAGGTCGGAAATTATTCTCATCCGTCCACTCCACCGATTTTTTACAATTTGGGCAGTCGACGCTGGTAGTCTTTGTATTCATTTTTCGGCCACCATTTCTAAATATTTACTGTGAAGCGCCTCAACTTTTTCTCTGAGTTGCTCTAGGCCTTCTTCGTTAGATACAAGATCATCCGCATGCTGAATTCTCTTGGCCCGATCAACCTGAGAGGCGATGATAGACCTAATTACTGTTTCATCGCTACCGTCTCTTCTAACTGAGCGATCTATTTGTATTTCTTCATTAACGTCGATGACGATCACTCTATCTACTAGTTTGTATTGCTCGGTTTCCAGCAGTAGTGGGGATTCCAGAATAGCGTAAGGAGATTTCGTGGCATTCAATCTGCGCTGCAGTAATTCTGCAATTAACGGATGTAATAAATTCTCTAACCAGGATTTTTGTTCGGGATTCGAGAACACGACTTTTCGCAGCGCTGCCCTATCGAGATAACCTTCAGCTGTTAGTAGCTCGCTGCCGAAGTGAGCGGCTATATCGCCCAGTGCTGGCTGGCCTGGCTCAACGACTTCTCTCGCGAGTGCGTCGGCGTCGATGACTTCAACCCCCCAGGCCCGGAACATCTCAGCAGCGGCAGACTTGCCGCTACCGATTCCACCCGTCAGACCAACTACATACCTTTTTGCGGCGCTCATTCTGAAAAAATCCGAATATTAATTGGCGAAAAATTATTCTTAGCTGATGAAGTTGTCGATATAGAATGCGCTCACTTGAGGACCCCACATCAACATGATAAACCCAGCGCCGGTGAGAAACGGGCCGAAGGGCATTGGCACGGACTTGTCTCTCCCTTTAAGTATTATCATTCCGATACCGAATACAGCGCCTACTAGCGATGAAAGAATAACTATAGGCAGTAGACTCTGCCATCCCATCCAGGCTCCTAGCGCGGACAATAACTTGAAATCCCCGTAACCCATGCCATCTTTTCCAGTAGCGAGTTTAAACGCCCAGTAAACGATCCAGAGTGCGAGATAACCTGCGACCGCACCGATCACGGCGTCCCGTAGAGTAACACCGAACCCGAGATCGATTGTGTTGACGAGTAGGCCCAGCCAAATAAGCGGCAGCGTGATGTTGTCAGGCAGTAGTTGGTGATCGAAGTCGATAAGTGTCAGAGCTATTAATGCCCAAGTTAAGAACATCAGAGCCATTGTTAGCCAAGTGGCGCCGAAGTGAAATGCGACTAAGCCTGATAGAACACCACTTACAAATTCGACGCTCGGATAGCGTATCGAAATTTTTGCTTTGCAGCTAGCGCACTTGCCTCTGAGAAATAGATAGCTCAGAACAGGAACGTTTTCCCATGGCCTTATTTTGTGATTGCAAAGTGGGCAGTGTGAATTAGGTTTCTGTAAATTGAATACTTTAAACTTAGCAGAGGATTCGTTGCTGTCAGGAATGGTGTTTTCTATTTCGAGGTAGTCACAACATTGCTCGCGCCAATCGCGCTGCAACATTATAGGTAGTCGGTAGGCGACCACATTGATGAAGCTTCCAACTAACAATCCTAATATGACGGAGACGGTTAGTAGAAATGCTGGGCGAGCAGAGAGGAGGTCTATTATTTCCATGTAAAGGTATAAATCCTACATCACCGCGCCGAGCTGGAAGATTGGCAGATACATCGCAATCATCAGGCCGCCGATCAATACGCCCAATACAGCCATGATCATCGGCTCCATCAAGGCTGTGAGTCCGTCTACTGCATTATCTACCTCGGCTTCGTAGTAGATAGCGCACTTATCTAACATCCCATCCAAGGCACCTGATTCTTCTCCAATACCTACCATCTGAGTAATCATAGTCGGAAATAGGGCGGTATTTTTAATTGCAGAATTTAGCTGCTGCCCAGCGGTCACATCGTCTCTAATTTTTTTGGTTGCCGTAGAGTAAACGATATTGCCAGTGGCCCCTGCTACTGACTCTAAGGCATCTACGAGAGGCACGCCGGCGGAAAAGGTAGTTGATAATGTTCGGGTAAAGCGGGCATAGCAGGAAGAGTTCAATATCGGGCCAACTATAGGCAGCTTTAGCGAAAGTCGGTCTACCAATTGAGCTACTTTTACTGATCTTATTTTAGCCTCTTTAAAAACGTAACCGAAAGTGCCTAGGCCTATCAATACCTTCCACCAGTGCGCGATTGCCAAATCAGAAAGGCCTAACACGATCAATGTAAATGCGGGTAGATCGGCACCAAAGCTAGAGAAGGTGGTCGCGAACTGGGGCACAACCTTAACGAGTAGAATTCCCGTTACAATGAGCGCAATGCACACTACAGCGATCGGGTAGTTCATCGCCTTCTTGATCTTTGACTTCAGAGCCTCAGATTTTTCTTTATACGTGGCTAAGCGATCGAGCATAGTTTCTAAAGCACCCGATTGCTCACCGGCATCTACTAAGTTGCAGAACAAGTTATCGAAATAGCGGGGGTGTTTGCGTATGCAGTCGGCAAAGGTATTACCGGCGGCCACATCATCACGAATTTTGCCAACTAGCTGGCGCATGGACGGATTTTCGAGGCTCTCACCGACAATCTCAAATGATTGAACTAGGGGTATACCTGATTTCATCATGGTTGCTAGTTGGCGTGTGAAAACGGCAATATCCTGAGGCTTGATCTTTTGCTTCTTGGGTCCGAATAGATCCTTTGCCTTGCGCTTAACCTTGGTCGGGGCAACTCCCTGCTTACGCAGCTGTGCTTTTACCAGTGCTTGGCTACTACCCTGAATTTCGCCTTTGGTCTTGTTGCCTCTTTTATCGGTACCTTGCCAAACGTAGGTAGTTTGTATTGCTTCAGTAGCCATAGGGCGTCTCGCCAAGTTATCTAGTCGTTAGATTGCGCTGATCATATCACGACAGCGTAGAATTTTGCATTTAAGTCAGCCTGTTAGCCTCTTCGAGGCTGGTCAGTCCCTGAGAAACTTTGAGTAGCGCGGCTTGCCGAAGATCAAGCAAGCCGTGCTTTCTCATGTGTTTTTGGAACCGCTGTGTTCTCCCACCCTCCATGATAATTCGAGATAGACTTTCAGAAACTGGCACTACTTCATAAAAACCGATTCTGCCTCGAAATCCATCCTCACAGTCGCCACAGCCCTTTGCGCGGAATAGCCTAGGGCTTGGATGCAATCGCGTCGTCAACCCTTGCTCTGCTAGTACTTTTTCGGATATTTCGACGGCTTCTTTACAGCGTTCGCAAAGCCTGCGCGCTAGCCTCTGAGCCACAATGAGGCTAATCGTGCTGGCTAGGTTATAGCGAGGAATACCAATATTACGCAGCCTGTTGATACTCGCTGCAGCACTTAGCGTGTGGAGGGTGGTAAGGACTAGATGGCCCGTTTGAGCTGCTCGTAATGCGATCTCTGCTGTTTCCAGGTCCCTGACCTCCCCGAGCATAATAATGTCTGGGTCTTGGCGGAGAATCGCACGTAGTGCGCCGGAGAATGATATTCCAGTCTTAGCGTTTACCGCGAGTTGGTTTATTCCTTCGATGGTGATTTCGACAGGATCTTCAACAGTCGAAATATTCTTGGTGTTTGCGTTTACACTGTTTAAGCCACTATAGAGAGTGAGGCTCTTGCCGCTGCCAGTGGGGCCAGTAACCAAAATCAGGCCTTGCTGTTGTTGTAGAGCCTGCTGATACGCCTCTTTCTGTCTGGGTTCCATGCCTAGAGTATCCATGTTGAGGTCGGTGTTCACAGGGTCGAGAATCCGCATCACAATCTTTTCGCCCCAAAGTGTAGGCAGGCAGTTGACGCGAATATCGATAGTCCTTTTTCCCGCTAGTCGGATGCGGATCCGGCCATCTTGAGGGGTTCGCTTTTCGGCAATATCGAGATGGGCCATGATCTTTATGCGCGATGCAAGCCGGGCCGTGAGCTTGACAGGGGGTCTAGTCATTTCTCGTAACAAACCATCTATGCGAAATCTAATTCGGTAAACACTCTCGTAGGGTTCGAAATGAATATCCGAGGTGCGCAGTGAGATGGCCTCTAGCAGTAAGTTATTTATGAAACGCACCAGGGGCGTCTCATCGAAAGTGTTTAGTTCTTCTTCGCCTTCGCTCAGGGTGACGGAGTCGATCGCGATTTCATCCTCAAGCTTACTCTCAATAACTGCCTTGCTTGAGTAGCTGCGGCTAGTTCGTTGCAGGTACGAATTGATGGCTGAACCTAGTTTGCTATCTTCTACAATCACCAATTCTATTTTTAGCCCGCTGTGAAAAGCGATTTCGTCTATGGCGCTTAAATTTCCTGGATAGGATATCGCTAAGAACAGATACTTGCCGCTAGCAGAAAGAGGGAGTATTCGATGCTTTTTTACTAGATCGGCATCAACAACACTCACCGGACAATAGTCGAGGTCGAAGCTCTCGATTTCGATGAGAGGCAATTGAAATTCATCTGATGTGGTGACTGCTAATGCATATTGATCTACAAGCTTATTAAGTACGAGGTAGTGGGCTAAGGGTATATGTTGATGTGAGGTTTTTAAAATTGCCTGCCGGACTTTCGCTTCATCGATCAGATTTTCTGCAACTAATCGCCGCGCCAAGCCAACTATTTTGGCAGCCATTGGAGAATTCCCTGTTAGAATTTGGTATGCGTTATTTTCTTATAGTGTAGAGTAAGCTTCGGCTTTATCCTCAATTGAACAGAAATTTAAAGGTTGGAGTGACGAGTCATGAGTCGATGGAAGGCGGGAGTCCTGCATTTTTTAATCAGCTTAGCGATATTTCTAGGACTGCTAGCGGTAATCCTACTTCTGTGGTACCCAGGGATTTTGTTTAATATTGATAGCGGTTGGGCAGGGCTGCAATTAGTTATAGGAGTAGACCTTATAGCGGGCCCTGTGTTGACTTTAGTCGTCTTTAAGGCAGGAAAGAAAGGGCTAAGTTTCGATCTTAGTTGTATCGCCTTTTTCCAAGCAGCGTGCATGGCCGCTGGAATGTGGGTTATTTACAGTGAGCGTCCTATAGCGTTGGTGTTGGCCTATGATACGTTCTACTCTGTCGACACAGAGGCGTTTCTGCAGTATGAACGCGACCCTCAATCCCTTGAAAATTTCCCCGGGCCCTATCCTAAACTCATTTATATCGAGCTACCGGAGTCTGAAATTGCCGCTCAGATTGCCTCGATTCGAGCTCAATTTATCGGTGATCCACTCTATATTCAAACTGAGAACTACCGAGCGATGCCAGATTCGCTCGATGCACTAAGAAGTGCATTTAGAGTAGAGCAATCTACAAGACGTGGCGCATCACAAGAGGTGCTGAGTCAGCTTGATGAATCTTGCCTATTTAGCAAATTCGTGTCTCCGGTGACTAGCGGTTTTGTGTGCTTTGAAGCCGATAGTCGAACGTTAAGAAAATTCTATGTCAGTGCAAGCGCGCCTGGGGCCATCATCGAGAAATAAGGGCCACTTAGAGCCGGGTGTTATTTAGTCGCGGCCGAATTAGACAGAAGGTAATACAATCTATTGCCTGGTAATACCCGCCAATAATACAGCGATCGCCCGATACCCTTGCCACTGGTGGGTCTGAGCTTAGGGCCGTCAAAGTATAAGTAGTTCCTGCTATTTTTTTCCGTCAGCTATCGAAGTTACAGTCATGATTTTATCGATTCCGAGAGTTGATGCAGTCCGCGGCTAAGTGGGAGGGATGCTGAAAGTACGGGCATTAACATCTGTCGCAGTAGTGAATTCATCGCAGAGGGCTTGTTGGGGGATCGCCGGCGCTAAAAACCTATTGATAATATGGCTTCGGAAAAGCGAGCGTGCTTTCTATAGAGTTCTTAAGCTCTAGCGGCGCGACAGAAAATAGAATGCCGATAATAGCGATGACTACCGTGAACTCGATGTGGGTGAAGGCGGTTTATGTTGAGGTGCCGGGCTACCTTTTTTTGTCCCACAAATTTTGAATCAGGTATAAAAAGGGCGCAACTGTGGGTGCAGCCTGCGCGGAATCCTTAAATAGAGTCAAGACGGGAGGATTTTATTCTATGGCGCCAAAGCGACTGCCGGGGAGCTTTCGAATTGTTGAAATGCTGGCGCCACAATGGGTATTGGGTGCCAGCTATTTCGAACTCAAGTGAGACTCGAGTTAACTATGCGGGGCAGTCGTCTCTAGCAAAAACCATTCGTTAGACAAGTGCCGCCTTCAGTCCACTGTACTGGTGGAGTGACGCCGCCAGCTGTCAGAGTGTAGGTGATGCCAGCCAAGGCCTCGGCAGATCCGCCAGCAGTAGTCCGCCAAACCATGGAGATGATCCCGTTAAGGACACTAGAACCATGGACATCTGCGCCAGCAGTTACGGTAGCAGGAATACCCAATGCTCCGCCGTCTAAATCGGTTAAGGCACTAGGGCTACGAGTCTGGATTGCTAGCTCGGTAGCAGTCTTGAGAGGTGTGACAGCAAGTACTAGCTCAGAGAATGCTGCGCGGTTTGAGTAGTTCTGGTAAGCAGGCAGTGCTACTGCCGCTAGAATACCGATAATCGCAACAACGATCATCAGCTCTATCAGTGTAAAACCATGTTGTACTTTCTTCATTTTTCTATCTCCAGTTTGGCTAACTAACTAATTTACAATCCTGTCCGCAGGTTTAGCAATGGCTAGGTTAATTAATACATTTTCCGTGCCAGAATCTAAAAATTATTCAACTTATTGATATAAAACAATATATAAGAACTTCTAGTATTTTTCCGGACAATCCAGCGCGTCATGAACTGACAATTGAGAACAAAACTGACAAAAATTGTCAATGATGGGAATAGGTCAGCCTGTAGCGCGCCATATAAACAGTGGCAGGTCACAAGACAGAGCTCAGGATAAGCAATTTTTTATCTCCCATTGGCTCTCTTAGCGAACGTGACCATCGGTAAGTCGCAACGCAGCGCTCTGCTCGTTGCGACAGTATGCCGTGCAGAGAATGACGCAGCAACTAATGTTTTTTCCGGTGGGCTGTTCGGTGGGGTGTATGTCGACGCAGGCACAGAAATGTCTCGGTGAAAGTCATATCAGTCGCTGAAGGTGGCATTTAATTTCTGCTGATAACCTTTAAGGCTGGCACGCTCTATTGGCCGTTGAAAATATTCTTGCCGATAGCTGTTGGTTTATTGCTTGTAGCTGTTGTTAATTATATTGACACCTATACGACTCTGGGCGTCTTCACAAATATGAGTACATTTTATAAGTGCGGTACTGTTTACGACGGTAATTATCGTGTTTCGAATAGGGGTTATGTCAGAGCAGGTTACTGCGCTCATGTACAAAGGCGGTGACCGGGGCTGAGTATTTACAGCATGTATCTCGAGCTGCCGCTGCAAAGCCCTGATTTAGTGGAGATTTTCGAGGCGTCGGGGGTCAAAACATTCCATCTAGGCTGCAATTACCAAATGGATAGTAAAGGTTGTGGCAGGTTTCTACTTTATAGCGGAGCCAGAGCCGCAGTTAAGCTGCGGTTCATTTGTACCAGTCTATAGTAGGTTCCTGATATTAAGTTGCTGATTTATGACTAATTTTTTCAACACCGATGTAGCAGAGAATAGGCAGCTACTTGATAAAATGGCTGATGTGGTTTATGTTTACGCGGTTC
>Ga0115000_10000840_pt1 | contig 28046 bp, 9 predicted proteins | sample ArcticOcean_MG_C_6_FD_89690 | JGI IMG/M metagenome (GOLD analysis project Ga0115000, IMG submission 89690) | Marine microbial communities from western Arctic Ocean - ArcticOcean_MG_CB8_128 | ecosystem: Environmental > Aquatic > Marine > Oceanic | place: Arctic Ocean: Canada Basin | collected... | reverse complement strand
TAGACAGCGACATCCAGGGCCCCGCACTTCCTTATATAAGTCATGATGGTAGGGCGGAACAAGACAATAGTGAATCCGGCCTGTCCGCCGACGGCTTCTACCAAGGCCAAATCATATATCCTGCATGCAGGTGGGAGAAGTGGGTCTGCCGAGCAAACTTTGAGAGTTTCCTTCTTTGGGCCCGCGACTTGATAGAAATTCTAGATGTATATTTTGCTGCAAAAGATTGGGGAGAAGATATAGGTCTCGGCAAAAAGCCACAATTTTATGGGGGAAAGAGATACATGAGCTTCCCCAACAAATCAATCGGAGAACTAGAACATGACCCAGACTCTGAAAAGTTGGCCAACAATAACGCCGGATATGGCTTTATGACTGTTGACCTGTTGGAAGAGATGGCCGAAGAGATTAACAGATCAGACTTGATGATACCAGATGATCTAAGGGAATGGTGGGTGAATTTCCTTGGAGCATTTGAGCAACCTTTTGATAATAGTGTGCCCCCCGAGGAGGCCGCAGCACTTGATATAACTGAGTGTATACCAGAAGAACTATTGCTGCCAGAAGGAGTCTGCGCACCTGAATGCACTCCTTCCTCTGATCCGCTTCTTATGGACTGGACCCTACTGGATCCAGATGCCGTGTTCTTTAATGATAAGGCATGCGAATATTCTATAGTTGTACGACTTTCCAGCGCTGTAAATCCATATGGAGACAATCCCTTAACTGAATACATTGAAACAGGCGCCGCAAAACTTTTAAGATTCTATTTGAAGGCAGAGTATATAAAAGTAATTCAAGTTATGAAAGATGATTATTGGGACTGGGAAGGCTCATTGGGGTCTGGCATCTCTGAGAGCGCCGGAATATTCTTCCAAACATTAGTCGGAGATTACGAGGATGAAGAATCAATATCAACACTTGGTATGTTATTCAACTCAGATGAGATACATTCTTACCTCGGATTTCTTCCCGATGAAGATGATTTTCCAAGAATATCGGATATATACCTTCCAGAACATTCGACACTAGCCCCTCGGATCCTTGTTTCTATTCCAGCGAAACTCTTTGATAGAGTTCCAACTGATTATACTACTTTTAAAGAAGCAAACGATCCAGAAGAGCAATATCCATCAGAAACATTTGTTTCGCTTAAGGCGTCCGAGTTTTACGAAGGCAATGTGTTTTTGAGAGACATGGTAAAAGATATTGCTTCAGCTATGAAATATTATAATATTGAATATGCTACATGGGCCCGATTTAAGGAAGAGTCTGGCGGCGATTATGGCGATCTAAACTTAGAAAAAGAAGCAGATAAGATTAAGAAATTCCAAGGAAATATAAAGTGGCTTGTGGAAAATCATGGGTACGACATAGCGTTTTTAGATACTATAAAAATAGAGTTTGAGCCTTCTATGGCTGCCATTTCAGCAGTCAGAATCACCCCACAGGGATGCAGCGAACTAACAATAATCTCCGATGCCGAATCCCTTGCGGCGACCGGCGGCAATAATTTTGACAAGGAATCTTGGACAAACCCACGAACATTGGCATATATACAAAGGCTTCCAGACATGTGGAACGATGTTAATTCTCGTACCCCATTAGAATGGAATGACTTTATTGTAAAATATACGATAAATCTCAAATCTCTATCTGATATCGAGGAAGACTTAGACACAACTGCCGCCAGCTGTTGGCAGGACGAACATCAATCTTCTTTGAATGATCTCTTCGGAGGTATGTTGGACGACATAGTTGATTTACCATCTGCTTTTGCTGACAAATGGAACAAGAAGATGTGTTCTGGAGGAATTGGTGAAGCAGCAGATGTAGATTGGATCAATAAAGAGATGTTGAAAGAAGCGCTCGCCGACGGCAGAGATTTGGGGATGGAAGAATTCTTCGCCGGCGATCAGGCCGGCGCAATAATCGCACACCTGATCGCAAACAATCAACACGGAAATAACGACCCAAGAACTCTGTGGATCCAAGTACTTGATAAATATGGAAATTGTGGAATATTGGCGCTTCTTGATTTGCTTCTTGGTTGTCTATTACAGGGAGTTTCTACATCCGATGGACTAGCTCTGCTGTTAGAGGCTGCGTTAAAATCCTTAGAACCGATCCATTTTGAGAGGATTTTGGTTGGCTTGACATATGAACAACAGGAGGCCATAGCATCAAAAGCAGCCGAAGCACTTGGGGTAATATTTGCAACACCACCATGGGAGAAAGGTATCAGAGACGGTAGTCATAGCTCTGGCTCCCCAACTACTCCTTATCAAGCATACTATTTAAACGGAAAGGAACTTTGGTCAGGATTTAACGAGGAAAGCGATGGTTCCGTCATCGCGTCCCCCGACTATGGCACTTATGGCACATCCAACGATAACTATCTTAATACATTTACTCAAGATGATTATCGTGATACAATGATATATCTCAACGAGGATAAGCCAGAATCAGCCGGAAACGACCTCATTAATGCGATCACCTCTTACGGAGCTTCAATGGGATCTGCGACCACCTTCCCTACTTATAATGTCGATGGAACTTTAGGACTCGCTGCGACTGATGTGTGGAACGAGATACAGGCCGCATATATGGATCAGATGTTGTCTGATGTGGATCATGATGAAATGTTGTCTATGTTAAATACTCTTCCTGGCGCAAAGATTATAGTGGATGTATTAGAGGGCTTTCAATGTAATATTCCGAACCTTGTAGATCCCCCAATGAAGGATTGGTTTTCGGGATTGCAGATCGTAGACTGCACAAAAGTTTCTGGCTTTGTTACGCCAAAAATTGTACTGGGCTTTGATATCGACTGGGCTGACTTTAAAAAAGGCTTAATGGACACACTTAAAGATATTATCGTTAATATGTTAGTATCGTGGATAGTGCAGTTCATCTCGTGGCTTATCAATATGCTACTGGATTCACTATGTAAGCTTATGGGCGCCTTTGGCGCCGCCCTTACAGGCGACTTTAGGGATGCTTATCGCGCATCTTTCTGCGATTCAGAGATTTCTGATGACGAGCTTGATGCCGCCGCCGCAACCCTTTTTGAGGCGCTTGGCGGATGCAACGAAGTATCTCTGCAAGCAGTCGCAACTGGGTTTATATCGGACTTGTCTTTGGTGTTGACCGCACAGGAGTTGATTGACTTGCTGAACGGCGAAGCCAGTGGAAGAACATTGGATGCAATCGTAGAACTGGCCAGCTTGATGTATCCAGACACTTTCGGCAGCTGCCCAGGATTTTCTACTAAATCGGGCGCCGGCAGAACATTTGAAGCGTTTGGAAAGATGGTACCGCCAGACAAAAGGGCCCTGCCACCCGGCACGGATCCAGACCGCCCAATACACCCTTCTCTTTGCGGCGATGATGAGAGGGAAGCCTTTAATAAACTGCGTTGCGAACTTTTTGCCAAAAGAGGTTTGACTCCGGAGCAATGCGAAGCAGCATTGGAAGATCTTAGGAAGAGAACGGCTGATCAAATTACAGCCGCGGCCGACTTTGTTCACAGTGGCATGCCAGAACTGCCCCCAATGATAAACCCTGATCCCTGCGGACCGGGTTTGTTTCCTACGGTGGATCCGTACACCGCCGCCGCAGCCAGCGACGCCACAAAGGCCATACTGAGCAACCTTGAGACTGCTCATCGGGGAGATCTGGTTGACAATCACTATAACGGCTTTTCTTGGGGAACCGGTGGCCTCATAAATATGATCATGAGCGATAAGAGAGGAAATGGATTCAATAGAGCCTTTGAAAAAGTAAATGATGGAGACAATCCCAACTTTTTCCCCAAAAATGTAGCCACTCATCTCAAAACCACCATGGCGGAAGAGGGTTTTATTGATTTTGACAGCACCGATAGTATGATGAATATTACAAATCCTCGTTGGGGAGCAGACTTTCCTAGAAGATTCGTGTGGGATCCCAAGTATCATGATGATAGTGATTACCACATGGGGCACTCATCAACAGTCTTAGGTTCAGAGCCTACAATGAGCCGAAAGGCTGCTGACATAACTTTTAAATATGAAGATTATGATAGAGAATCCGGCGGGATATCCCAAACAGACGAGCGCTTTGATTTTGATATGGATTATATGAATTTTGAATTGGATGACAGTGGTAATTCAATAATGAATGATCATTTTGGCATAAGGATAATAGAGACGGCAACCACGGATGGAATGTTTGGCTTTGATAGCACCTTTGAATCACGCGTGGGTTTCTCTGGAGAACAGAGAACAGAAGAAGAAGTTAGAGAGTTAGTTTCGAATGTGGCCGAATCTGGAAGTTTGAATTTAGACATTGAAAGTCATCTGTTAGCCGGAAAGTCTCCGAAAAATTCTTTATATGCTCGCCATGTTATAGAGACAATGAAAAACCTTTTGCCCACCTCAGCACCTGAAATTGAAAGTAATTATGGTAATCAATTTAATGCCTATTATGAGTATTGCGACGATCTGTATAATATATATTTCAAAAAGATAATTGAGAGAATCTCTCATTCATCAAACATTGCTTGGCAACATGGATTTCCAACAGACTTTGAGGTAGATGGAGACACCGGATTCTTTGATATCTTTGATCTTTCTCCTCCGAACAAAGTTAATTTAGATGCATCTTTTGAGAATCCATACACTGGAGAGAATATTCCAATAACACCGGAGGATTATGGTGGAACAGTCGAGTATCCGGCTTATTATATCCCCGCTCCCGTGTATGAAGGATGGACAAGAATTTTGCAAACATTTGCCCCGCCAGCTTCTGGGTGTGAGCCGGCAGCCAAAGGCGCCTGCAATTTTGGAAACTTGGCCGAACTTTATGATAACCTTTTCAATACAATCACAGAAGATCGTAGATTGTATGAGAACCCAGCATGCAGCGTTGAGGCTCCATGGGATAAGATATTAGATCGATCTTCTACTGCCGGAATAGAAATGACTCTCAGGGCGACAATCAGAATTCTCGCCGCTGAATGGTTTATAGTTGGTATGCCATCATTTACAGTTTTTGATGCATCTTCACCCTCTTTGTTTGACGACTCTATCCTAGCATTAATTGTCGACAAACTTGAGAGTAGCTTGTTAGAGCAAGAAGCTGGAATTTTCGGCGACCGGGGAATGAAAAATGAATACTACTTTACTTTTATGTCGCAGGCAGCCCATACGGTTGGAAGAATGTTGCAGAGAGGAGAAATAAAAGAAGAAGATTTATCATCCCCAGAGCTTAATGCAATAACAGAATTGAGAAACCAACAGGGAAATTGGGAGAAATATGTTGCCCCTAAACTCGCCGCGGAGGCCTTTCCGGGCCTTAAGGCAGCGGGAATCATGGCTGCACTAGGAAGCCCATGGGGCCCAGAGGCCTCAGCCGGCGCCGGAATTCTTGGGAGCCTCGTCTTTCTGGACAAGTGGAAAGAACTCAAAGACAATTACTGGTTGAGTTATGTTGCAAATCCAAATAATCTAGATGCTTGCAAGATCCTCCTTCGCCGACTGGTAAGAGAAGAATTGGAATTCGTTGCAAAGCAAGTATCAGAGGACATCGAGCCAACAGTGTCTGATATGTATAATTTCTTCTTGGTCAATGGAGAGTTCATCATAGGAGCCATGGAGTCTGGCGGCCCTAAAGATGTGGCGTCACTGGCGCCCGAGATCGACCGACTAGTCGCCGGCTCTGATCACTTACATCACTCCGGCATGCCTTCTGGTCCGGTAGGGTCTATCCCGTTTATGTTGGAGAAGTATATTAAAATAACTGACTATGACTATGACTACGGCGCGATGTCTCTCCCGGACGAGCCCTACACCAGCATGTTCGGTGACCTCACAGAGGATGAGGTAAAACTAATCAGAAGAGATACAGATGAATTATTACACCTTAAGGGCATAGTAAGCATTAGTGATTGGGAAGATTATCTCGCTCGTGAAGATGTTAAGGAAATTTATGGCAGTGATAGAGAGATAAAGGATCTGTGGGCTTCTTGGGAAATAGGTCTAAGAATATCACAGGTCGCTCCATATTCTGAAAGTGCATCGTCTGTCGGCTGGCTTCCGAAAGCAGATCCTTCAGCCGCGGCGCTGGGCCCAGCCTCCGCATCAACGCCGTCCGTTGCTGGGCCAGATATCACCGAAAAAGCCTTTTCTGGTGTATCTTTTGAGGAGCAATCTGCATGCAAAGCGTTTAAAATGACTTATGGTTCTGATTCTGATGGATCTGGCGATGGAACTTACCTCGGCACCGACGACTTTATAATGCTAATACCACTAACTTCCGTGCAAAAAGAGAGCGATAATTTCTTGGAAAACACAGTAGATCTCTTGGCTGGCTCATTGAGCGAGGTATATGCAGCAGAAGAGGCTTGTCTCGTTTCGGATTTAATAAAGGAGCCGAGCTATGAAATGATATTTGATTACTGTGTTTCTCTTAAGAGAATGATTTCTGTATCAACTATTTATGTTATGCACGGATTTGTACCATCTATCGGATCAAAAGTTGATTGGGACGGGGAATGGTGGTGGAAGCTTCCACTCGCCATCGGCCTCATGCCGATTAAGAGAGAATTTGATCCTGGCGGAAAGAAAGCGTGGTTCGGAAACAGTAAATTTTACGGCTTTGATAAACGAAACTTTTTTGTGAAATCCAAGGGTATAGCAAAGGACATGTTCCAATCTTATTATAATACCACAAATCCGGACTATAAGCCTTCGATATCGAACCCTGTGAAGAAGTTGGGCGGAATTTCTTGGAGCATGTTCTGGTGGCTGCGCAAATTACAGAAATATACTCCTCTTGATGGCGATGGAAATCCTTGCGCTCAATAGAAAAGAATAAATTATAAAGGAGCTTTGAGCATGGCATTTAAAATGAAATTGGGAATATGGACACCGGTAAGCTACGACAGTGAGTCCGGATTTTATTCTGCGACCTCCAGCATGCTTGATGTCGCTGCCCAAAATTTAAAAACATTGTTTCTAACGATACCAGGCGAAAGGGTATATGTGCCCAATTTTGGCATAGGCATAGAACAATATATATTCGAAATGGATACACAATCTCTCCGGACATCGATGTCGGCAAGAATATCAGAACAAATATCAAGATATTTGCCTTATGTGAAAATTATAAATATTCTGTATGGATCTGAACCAGACAAGCATGTCCTATCTGTCTCTCTTGAGTATGTCGTTGTGACTGGGGCCTCTGTTAGCGAAAAACAGGAAGCTGGCTTCGAAGGCAAGGATGGCTCTGTCGCCACTAGTTCGTCTCACGGAGGAAAAGACAGCCACGCCTCCGCAGCCAAGTCTTCGACTATATAGTTAATCAGACCGTGAATATAATATATGTAAACACTATTTATAGTTAAGAGGGACCCCCCAGCATGGCATCCAAGAAAACATCAGTTAATTACTCTGCACGAGATTTTGATTCAATTCAGTTGGAGTTGTTGCAATATGCAAAAAGATATTACCCTGAAACGTATAAGGATTTTGGAGAGGCATCTTTTGGCTCCATGACGCTAGATATGGTTTCTTATGTTGGTGACATGCTATCTTATTATTTAGACTATCAGGCAAATGAGATGTTCCTGGACACAGCAATTGAACAAAACAATGTTATTCGCAACGCCATGAGTTTAGGTTATAAATATGAAGGACAGGAATCCTCGGTTGGCCTTGTTGATTTTTATATCATAGCTCCGGCCAATAGCACAGGCCTAGGACCGGACAGCAATTATTTGCCAGTAGTGAAAGCAGGTGCAGTGGTTTCGTCAGACACGGGAGCTAGTTTCACTGTCGTCGACGATATTCGTTTTGATTATTCTCAAAATGAAATAGTGGTTGCAAAAACCGACTCCTCAACCGGCTTGCCGACGCACTATGCAGTTAAAACATCAGGTCAGGTTGTTTCTGGAAAAAATGTGACAGTCAATATTTCCATTGGATCATATGAAAAATATAGAAGATTAAAAGTGGCAAACATCAATCTATCTGAGATTATAAGTGTGACAGACGCAGACGGCAGTGAATATTATGAAGTTGATTATTTATCTCAAGATGTCGTCTATAAAGATGTTGCCAATAGAAGTTCAGATTCCGATAATGTATCATCGATAATGAGGCCATTTTCTGCGGCAAGAAGATTTGTGGTAGAAAAGTCTCAGGACGGAACATATTTACAGTTTGGATTTGGTTCAGAAAGTGAATCAACATCGCCGTCTGTTGTGGATCCTTCTGACATGTCTCTTAAACTCCATGGAAGGGACTATACCACTGCAACATCTTTTGATCCTTCAAAATTGCTATCAACGGATAAATTTGGCATCGGTCCGGCCAACACTACATTAACTATAACATATAGAGAAAACTCCTCTACCAATCCTAATGTTCCATCGTTGTCGATTAATAAAGCAAACAGCGCCTCGTTGTTCTTTAAAGATCAATCATCTCTGTCCTCCGGGAAGATGTCAGATGTTAAGTCGTCTCTAGAGGCATCAAACTCTGAGCCGATTGTCGGATCAGTCACAATCCCTGACAATGAAGAGATCCGAAGAAGAGCTAAGGATGTTTTTGCAACACAAAACCGCGCAGTAACCCTAAGCGATTTAGAGGCATTAACTTATATGATGCCATCAAAATATGGTTCCATTAAAAGATGTAAGGTAATAAGAACAAAAGATAGAATAAGAACCGCGGAGTTTTATATCCTTTCAGAGGATGTAAATGGCCAGCTTATTGCGCCCACATCAACCATCAAACAAAATTTGAAAATGTGGTTGGCCGATAAGAAGATGATGAACGACACAATCGATATAAAAGACGCAAAAATAATGAACTTTGGAGTTGAATTTTCCATCTCTGTAGATCCAAATAAAAACAAATATGAGGTGCTTGCCTCCGCCATAGAATCTCTTAAGTCCGCCCTCAAAGAGCCTCTCTATATAGGAGAGCCTCTCTATATTACTGATATATATGGGATACTTAACAAAGTTTCTGGCGTTGTTGATGCCAAGAGCGTAAAGTTAACCACTAAGACGGGTGTCGGATATTCAAGCACATATGTTGAAATTAACAAATTGTTGTCTGCCGATGGTCTGTCCGTTGAGACGCCTCAAAATGTTGCACTAGAAATGAGATATCCAACATCGGATATCAAAGGGAGCGCATCGTAATGGCAATTAAGAGATTTATAGCGACAGCAGACACTACGATCACCAATGCTCTTTTGGAAGATTTGACGCACTCTAATAGGGCCACTGGATCTAACATGGGCCTTGCTGATTCTTTGGAGGTGTACTCTATATACGCGCAAGTAAGCGCTAGCGCAAAGTCCCTTTTTACAGGCCCAGCAACCGCTAGCTCTGGTTATTCACAAGAGCTTTCAAGGGTTCTGGTAAAGTTCCCGGTGACTACTGCGGATAATAGTACAAACTCTATTCAAGCACAAAGAACATCTGGAGTCATACCAGCTTCGGGGAGTGTGTCATTTTATTTAAAAATGTATAATGTAGCGCACCATGAAACTCTCCCGGTGGGTGCAAAAGTAAATATATTTGCAGCATCTTCATCTTGGGAAGAGGGAAGGGGCGTTGACCTAGACACATACAAGGATAAAACTCATGATAATGAGGGCGCAAACTGGATGAACGCGTCGGGAAGCAACGGCAGCTGGCAAAAGCCAGGAGGAGATTATTGGTCAGGATCCCTCGATTCGTCAATTAAATATGCACAGACTTTTGCAAAAGGAAATGAAGACATTGAGGTCGATATTTCTGAATTGGTGGAGCAGTGGATTGACGGAAGAAAAAGCAATTATGGGATAGGCGTATTCTTAACGGCTAGCCAAGAGGCTTATTTCTCAAGCTCTACTGGTTTAGATTTGAGCCCTACACTTTCTGGCGGAATTATACATAATATTGAAGGCGCCACGACATCTTATTACACCAAAAAGTTTTCTGCTAGAAGCTCAGAGTACTTTTTTAAGCGGCCTTGTATCGAGGCTCGCTGGAATTCGGCAACGAAAGACGAAAGAGGTACCTTCTATTATAGTAGCTCTCTTGCGACGCCAGAAGAAAACTTACAAACACTTTATTTCTATAACTATTTCCGCGGCCAACTGAGGGACATACCTGCCGTAGGCGCTGGAGCAATAAATCTTAAATTGTATTCCGGCTCTACGGGCCCAGACAGTGCACTTGTTTTGGTTGCTGATGCCACACATGTTGCCCCCTCAGCGCCCACTGTAGTCAATGGCGGCCGTGTATCAACTGGTATTTATAGCGCTTCTTTCTGTCTCACAGCAGCCGTCACGCCACTAACAACAGTATATGATGTTTGGTATTCTATCCCCGATACTGGCGTTAGTGAGTATCATACAGGAACATTCAATCCCAAGAAGTTAGTAGGTTCTCAAGTGGCGCCAAATACAAAGTATGTTTCTAATATAACAAATTTAAGAAATGTTTATCACCGCGATGAAACAGCGCGCTTTAGGGTGTATACTCGCCTTAAAGACTGGAATCCGACAATTTATACCAAAGCAGTGGCTGCCGCTTCCGTAGACATTGTTGAAAGCGGATCGTTTGAGGTTTATAGAACATATGATGATATGAAAGTAATACCATACGGCACCAGCAGCACACTACACACCCAGATGTCATATGACGAATCCGGTAGCTACTTTGATTTGGATGTGGGAATGTTTGAAGGAGGATACATGTATGGAATAAGGCTCGCTTATTATAACAATTCTGTTGGCGGATGGGTAGAGCAGCCATCGACATTTAAGTTTAGGGTTGAAGACTGATGGGAGTAAGAGATTATTTTAACAAAAAAACATCCAAAGTAAAGTCAGCAGAAACACAGGACACTGCCTTTAATTTAAGCTCTCCAGAAGTTGAGTCTGTCAGGTTTGTTGAAGAGAAGTCTAAGAAAAATTCTAGGTTCGTGCCTGTTGTTGATTTTGCTTCTGCGTCTAATTTTGCCAGGTATGGACTGGCAGAAGAATATTATAGAAGTTCTTTTCAAAGAATATATCAGCAGTTTCCATACGATGGGACAAGAGAAGAAAGATTGCGATTTGATAATGAGTCGACTCTTTTAGATAAGCATATATTTGACGAAGTATATCCACGAACAAATGGATATGCAATTTTATCTCCTGATGGTTGGGGAACAATGAGTGTAATGACTGGAGGTTATGGATTATCAGACAGTCTAGAGTACATAAGCTTCAAAGGCGGCCCTCATACGGCATCGTCTGGGGTTACCGGCGCCCCTCTCCGCAAAGCCTTCGGTGAGTCGGAATACAGAACAAGTCCGGGCTCAAATATTTATGATTCTGACATCTACGGTACATCCGATGTCAAACAACAGGGCCGATTGGGAACAAGAACATCAAATTTGTTAGCAGATCTATCCTCTGGTGTCACGATAGAATTTTGGCTAAAGAAAGATCAGTTTGTTACGGGCTCTACGGAAAAGGAGGTTATCTTTGATCTTTGGAATGGTACTGTTTCTGGCACCGACGCCGGCGATTCCGCTGACTACGGCCGCCTGACGCTGGAGATGACAGGTTCTCCGGATGGCACAGATCCTTTCTTGCTTACACTACAGTCCGGCGCCTCTGGGTTTTTTCAACAATCAATTGCGGCCTCGTCTGTCACAACAGGCAGTATTGCCGACAATGCTTGGAAGCATTATGCGGTCTCTCTCGCCTCCGCGTCATCTGGTGTGGATACAAAATTCTATGTTAATGGAGGGCTGAACAACTCTATCACACTGGGCTCCGCCGGTGTTGGGGAAATAACTGGCTCCATGATCGCCTACCTTGGCGCGTTGCAGACTAATCCTTCTGGTACAGATCCCGGCGCGAACATAGCCGGATATGGAAAACTATCCGGCTCTTTGGATGAGTTTAGATTTTGGAAATCAAAGAAGTCGTCTAAGACTATTGGAAGAAATTGGCATACTCATGTCGGGGGCGGAACAAATGATGACATAGCAAACTCAGATTTGGGTGTTTATTTCAAATTCAACGAAGGAATTACCGGAGTATCATCAACTGACTCCACTGTTTTAGATTACTCTGGAAGATTATCCAACGGTACTTGGACAGGGTACACTTCAGCCGCCAGAAACACTGGCTCTGCTATGGTTATATCCACGGCCGCCATATCTGAATATAAAGATCCAATAATATATCCTCACCACCCAACAGTAAAATCAGAGATGGATCGACTTATTGCTTCTGGCAGCGATTGGGACGAGAGCAATGTGAGTTCATTATACTATTCTTATCCCCGTTTTATGATAGAGGAAGAAGAAAAGGCCAATACGAAACACTTGAAAAATCTGACGCAGATAATAGGCACCTATTTTGACGATTTGCAATTACAGATACAAGCGCTTCCGGAGCTATCACACCAGACATATACCTCTTCAAGCGTAAAACCACAGCCGCATATAGAGAGACTCTTAGCTGAAAGGGGGTTTGTTACTTCTGAGCTTTTCGCAGACGCCAGCCTGCTGGAACAATTCGCTGACCGAGACGAAAAAAGAAATTTTGAAACAAGTCTTGCAGAGACTAAGGCTAGAATATTCGAGAACATATACAACAATATTGTTGCGATAAATAAATCTAAAGGGACAGAAAATTCTTTTCGAAATCTAATTCGCTGTTTTGGTGTTGACGAAGAGCTTATAAAAATTAATTTTTATGCTGATAACGCAGAATTTAAATTTGAAGAAAATCATCGCCTTAAAACAGTAAATAAGAAGTTTATTGATTTTAATAAGAAGTCATCTAGCGCCGGAACGATATTCCAAACAGCTTCGGCTGGAAACTCAAACACAACAGGAGTGACTTATTTATCCGGCACCAACAGGCATCTCGCCAACACAGCGGAAATAGAGGTTCTTTTTCCGGCACCACCAAAGGTCATATTTGATAACACTGAATATGCTTCATATTCTGATGTCTCTTCTTCTATTTTTGGATTCCATAGCGCATCAGCCGACGCTAGCGACCTTACTTGGGCAGCTTCATCAACAGATGATTACAACTTCGAAGTTTATGCAGTAAGGCCAGAGGCCGGATCTCCTGACGCTTATTTTCTTATAAAAGATCGGAAAGGGAATTTCTCTGTTGCAACCAGCCTCTATGGGGATGTGTATGATAATCAAAAATGGAATTTTGCTGTAAGAATAAAAAATGAGAATTATCCTATAGGAGCTTTTGTTACTGGGTCTGAGAGTGACAATCTTATCTTGGAATTTAAAGGCGTTAATACCTACGCTGACTCGATAGTAAATGAATTTTTAGTTACAGCCTCGCTGACAGCAGCTGCGCAGTATCTGGAAGAACCTAGACGCTATTATGTCGGCGCCCATTGTACTAATTTTACCGGAGCCGTTGATACAACAACAGATATCCGAGTATCTTCTTTTAGACACTGGGCATCATACCTTGATGACAAGTCTCTACATGCACATGCAAGAGATTCAGAGAATTACGGCGCCGGTAATCCATCTCGTAACGCCTATTTGACAGATGCATCGGCATCTACTGCGTATGTGCCGCAAATAGACACATTAGTGTTGAATTGGGACTTCTCAACTGTCACGGGTTCTGACGCGGCCGGCGAATTCTCGGTTGATGATTATTCTTCCGGATCTGTGGCGTTAAGAAACAGGTATCCAGATACCGCCATTGGTCCTCTTCTGGGTAATCAATATTCAGGGCAAGCAAAGGGCTTTCCGGCCAGCGACTCCGGCGTTGTATCTGGCGAATATATTCAGTCAGCACGCCAAATGCTACCGGAGGCTCTAACTGGTCTAGACATGATAAGTATTCCTTCCGGAAAAGATCTTTTATTGCAGAAAGATGCGCCACCAGATGAATACTATTTTACATTTGAAAAGAATTTCTATCAATCGATTTCAGAAGAGATGCTTAATATGTTTGGTACGATTGTTGAATTCAACAATCTAGTCGGCGAACCGGCCAACCGGTACCGGCAAGAATATAAGGGATTAAACATATTAAGGAATTTATTCTTTGAAAGAGTTCAAAACACCCCGGATATTGAGAAATACCTGGAATATTATCGATGGTTGGATTCTTCTCTTTCTGAAATGCTCCTTCAGTTAGTGCCGGCATCGGCTCAAATGTCTGAAGGCATTCTCAATGTAGTAGAGAGCCATATTCTAGAAAGAAACAAATATCGTTCCAAGTTCCCCACGATCAAAGAAGTTTCAGCAACAGAGGGTGTCATTAGGGGCCTCAAAGAACTTACATATCCATGGGAGCGAGGACACGCGCCCATCACAGATAAACAGAACAAGAACAGCTTTTGGTGGAACGAAAGAGCAGAAAGAAGCGGTACTACGATAACATCCGGAGACGCCAACATAGACTCTAGAAGGGAAGAAATTAGAAAGGCTAATGTTTATTTTGCTTCTTCTTCCGCCCCTTTTGTTGCTACTGATGCAGGAGTGTCTTATGAGAGTTCTCCATACAAAGTAAGATCTCTACAAAAAATTAGTGATTTTTCTATTAGAATAGCAGACGCACTGCAAAGCAGAAACATCAGTTTTGTAAATCATAAAAAGAATTATTATAGAAATTTAATCTCCTTTGGCGCTACAACCGGCTTAGATATAACAGATGTTCAGTCTGAAAAAGATTCCGTTGATGTAATAGGAATTCCAAAAGAGCTTGAAAAGAATAAGAAATACTTTGCCACCACTGGAGATTATAATCACAGCCATGCTCCATTTGTGATGCATAGTTCCTCTCTAACCAACGGATATGCATCAATATTGGCCGCCGATTTTGAATTATCTGGGGTTACTATAATAGGCCACCACGATGATGTAATTTTGAAGACAAACGAAGTCCCGCTACAAGGGCCTTTCCCAGAAAGATTTGTTGGCGGATCTCCTTATCGTCATGCTGATCTAAATCGTTATTCTGAACTAAAAGCCGGAACAAATAATATAGATTCACAAACAGATCGCATTGAGGGATACAAGCTTGATATATCCGCTGGAAAAATAACTGTTCGCCACCAAGATGCTGATCAGCCTAGATCTTCATTTTTTAGAGATGGCACTGCAAAACGACCATTTAACATTAAAAACATAAAACAGGCGACCGGCTCTGTCACAAATAAGGTTAGTGGTACAATTAATGCTGCTATAGGAAACTTCTCTAAAGTATATGAGGTGGTTAATGCCGGTGATAGGGCGACAAATAACAACGCCTTTACAAAGCAAGCCGGCTTCGGCAGCGCATCGGTAGCATCAGCGCACATCTCTGACTTGAATGATTATACTCGGCCCGTGCATGCAAGGGTGGAACATACTTTTGTAGAGAGATTCTCAGCACCAGGCGGCCCAGAAGTCGCCGGCAACGCAGACGGAGGACCCTTCTTAGATTTAGAGTCCGGTCAATATTCTCCATATAATGATATGAACACAAGAAACTGGGGGGTCCGCAAGCCACTTAGAGATCTTTTGACGGAAAGAAGCGAGAGATTTGGAATAAGAAGCGGCTCATCTGAGGTTGAGGCAGATTATGATGTTGCGGCTAGTTTCCATAAAACAAACAGGAACCCTCGTACGAGATATGAATATACCGTGCATGGCAGCGTCTTAGAGGAACATACGGCCACATCAGCTTCCATAGAGACAGTAGTTTCTTATGACAACTGGTATGTTCAGCATCCAATTCCAAGAAGTGATTTACAATATTCGTGGATAACTGGCTCACATACTTCTTCTTATATCTTCGGCCATGCAGCAAAAGATGGCCTCTACTCCGGCTCTTCCGAAGGGATTGTACCGGCTATAACTTTCCAGTCATCAAGCGAATATCCGCTAGATGATATTCAAATTGATTTTGTCGGTCTTAACACTCAAATTGTCGACCCTGTGTCTTCCTCTATTGCTCGCATCGGGCATGTTGCCGGCACATCAGATGTTGACTACAAAAATACAGACATCAGCGCCCTCAACAACAATGCACACATTCTAAATGGCCTCCTCTTACACCGCGGCGGAGTATACGGGTACTCTTCTTGGCGCCCCCTCCGTAATTCTTATTCTCCCATAGTGAGGAAGTGGAATAGCGAGAACACCATGGCATTCAACTCCGAACCAGGAGAGTTGATCATTACTAATGTTCCGAAATACGAAGCAAAGCGAAGTCGTTTTGGATCCTTGCAAACCTTTACAGAGCCGCCAGTAACATCTAGAAACTTTCCTTTAAAACTAATTTTGGATATTAACACTGTGCAGGGTACAAAGATAGCAAAGGTTGAAAGTGTTTTTGGAAACGAGGTGGAAAATTTCACAAACCCATCCCTTGATAAAACTCTTGATATGTATCAGAATGATGGAATTGCCTATAACAAGGTTAAGGATTTATATCTCAACGGCGCTCTAGGCTCAGACTCTAGTCCGGTTGATGGTTTCCGTTCCTTGACATACAAACAAACTGTGTATCCGAAAGCGCAAAATGCTTATCTTCTTAAGACAAGAGAAAGGCCAGACTATACAAATAATTTCTGGCGTGGTATCCGATCCGATAGAGACGCTCTTGGCGATGGCAAGTTTGATTCTTATGGAGTTTTGACCGGCACATATGGCGGCTGGAACATGGATGCCGACAGCGACTTCTCCTCGGCAATAACCGGTACAACTGCGGGAATCATGCAAAACAATATAACGCATGTGCATAACAGCATCAAATCAAATATCACGGCGTCTTGCGTCTATGGGTGGACTCACACTGTAGAATCTTCAGCGTCTGTAGTTTCCCGTACCGGCCTAGCAGCATTGGCGTCAGATAGTGCCGACACTAGTACGACTTCTCACCCGATAGGGAGAATCAAAATTGGGGGCGGAAACGCTCTTTGGCAGGCTTATTCACAGGCTGCCTACAATGACCTCACGGGCACAACGGTATCAGCGCCTTCTAGCCCGTGGCATGATAGTTATGATGATTTCGTTAGTGAAATGAGGGCCCACAATAAGGATTATTCTGTAATACCAGAATTTAGAATAAGTGAGCATGTTGAGAACATAGTCAAGAATAGAGATGGAGATTTCTTCTCCCATATTCCTGCATTTTTATCTATAGAGGGCGCCGCATCGTCTCATCCAAAGAACAGTTCGGAGAGCGATTTCTATAAAGTATATACAAATTCTGACTTCATGAAGCAGTTTGATGTAATCAGGGAAGATCATAGGGAACTTGTGGAGCCGAGCAAAATAAAATTAACTTGCAAGGCCATAAAGAGATTCATTCCGTACAACGGCTTCTATCCTTCTGAGCTCCTTCCAGAGCTATATTTGGCATTTTCTTCTTCATATGCAGATTATGCATCGTTCTCCGGAGCAGACTCTACATATGAACACGCAAGAATCCGCCCTTTCATAACTCCAATGTTCGCTCCGGGAATCTGGAATAACATGATCAAAGCAGGTATGGCAGTTGATTTTCCGGTGCACACCGGATCATTTGATGTTCAAAGAGTTTCTAATGTCAACAACGCCGGTCTAAGCTACTATCTAATGTCAACGGCGTCTAATGGCGACGGCAGCGCAACCGGATCCATGTTGAGAATACCGTTTGAGGCCACCGTGGAACCAGAGAAATATTTTTCTTCTGTTCCGTTGGTGGATATGTGCGTACACCCATCGTCCAGTATGGACATTACCAGTTCCTGGGGCGGATCCGGTGATGATGTCTATAAGATGAGAGCACATAATGCATTAGCGTCTATAATAGAGTTTTTCCTTCCTGGTAAAAACAATAAAGGAGAGCTTGAAGAGCTATCATCAGCGCCCGAAGATAATTGGAAAAGATTTGAAGCTGGTAAAAAATATGGAATGGCAGTCAAAGTTAGAAAGAGCTATGACCGCGCAAGACAGGCCAAGCAGTTGGAGACAAATAAATATCCCACGCCACACGACACCCAGCTAGACATCGATTCCGGACTAAAACAGACGATAACAATGTACAGCATGCCATCAACTTGGGGCCCACCAACATCCGGTCGAGCGGGCGCTTACGGGTCGTCGCCAACTCACGAAGTGCACGGCTCAAAACACACTGGCGCACTGGATAGCCTTACTGGCGTCAACCCTGCATGGTCACCGGTCTATTCGGAAGGAGAATGTTGGGCTCATTTCATATATGATCATTCTGGTATTGAGCAGCCTTCTTTGGAAAATTTGTTTTCTTCTGGCACTCTTATTCCATGGAGATTTGATCATCGCGCCCTGTCTGGGTCTAACGGGGGAAGCAATCAGCAGCCTTATGGGCCTACTAGAATTAATGACATCGCGATGCAACTAACATCATCTTTCAACCTATTTGGAAAAAGGAGAAATTCGACAACCGAGACAGGACCAGCCGGCACAATTATCTCTAATACAACTAACACATCTCATGCAACAAACACATGGGTAATCTCTCCTAAGATGACAACGCCAATATTGAATTTTAACGAAGCAGCTGCTAGTATTCCCACCAACGGCTCGGAATCTGTCCCCCGTGGAATGTGGCACCAGTTTGGCAGAATTCCCACAGGCTCAGAAGGCATATATCTTGAAGTTGGCGACATTGATTCGCAATGGATTAAAAATCGTTTGCCGTTAGTTATACAAGATTTAACTGGCGACGCGGATATTGTCTGCGCAGATTCAGAAGATATCGGCGGAAGATCTTACGGAAACCTAGTAGATTTCTATGGAAACGGAAATACTAAGATCCATTCGCTGACAGATCAAGTTGGGTTTAAGAAAAAGTCAAAGAAATTAGGTACACTAGCCAAATCTAGAATAGTAAAAGAGGCAATTGTTGCGGTACCTTTTTTAGAAAGATCCGGCAAAAGAGAATTCTTTGAAATATCTGAAAAAGAAGTCGCCGCCTCTTTGTCGCTGCCACCAAACAAAGAAGAAAAGACAAATTCTGTAGCCGACATGGTTTCAAAAATGAAAGAGTATGTCCTTCCTCCAAGGTTTGACTTTGTGAAATATCCGGATAAAGTGACTCCGTTTGCTATGTATATTTTTGAATTTAAGCACAAGTTCGATCAAGATGATTTGTCTTACATATGGCAAGGATTGCAACCTCGTTCTGCCGCATCCATGCAGCTATCTGAGGCCTCTATTGAGCACCAATTGCTTTCTGAAGAATTAATGGGAAAATACGGAGAAGAGACGGGAGAACCCATGCCGTCAGAATTGCAGTGGATGGTGTTTAAGGTGAAACAGAAAGCGGCAACTGATTATTATGAGAAAGTCGTTGGCCGCCAATCAGCACCGACAAACACTCCCGGAACATCAGCTAATGAATCTTTGGATTATGATTATAGTTATAACTGGCCTTATGATTACTTCTCATTGATTGAGTTTGCTAAGATAGATGCAGAAGTTAAGTTTGCTCCAACGAAATCTGATGTCATCAAAGGGCCAATAGATTGCCCCCCAACAGAGGTAGCAACGGCGATAGAGAATTTAATTACACAAACAATAAGTAAGGATTCACAGAAATGACATTTTTTAATCCAAAAGAGGATGTTTTAGATATTGAGTTAACCCAATTTGGGAAAGAGTTACTTTCTCGTGGAGAGTTTAAGCCCTCTCATTATCTATTTTTTGACGATGATGTGTTGTATAATATAGCCGCCGGCGGACCATCATCAGAAGACCAAAACACTGCTATAGATAGAATACAAAATGAGACGCCGAAACTTAGGACACAGGGAAACTATAAAGAGTTAACTGAAAAATTGTCTACTGGTATACCACAAAATACAAGAGAAAACAATTTTTCAGTGATCAATGCTCTGGGAACATCGGATCTGGCATCTGATAAGTTCCCCAGATTTGACGTCAGAATGTATGGGGAAAATGGCCCGCCAATAAAAAATTCTGTGCCCTACATGACATCCTCTTACGGAACAATAAAAATCCCACAGAACGATATTGATGTAAGCTTTAAAACAGCCGTGTCGCTGGAAGGCCAACCTAGCGTCATTAATGAGGATCCAAACTTGTCATCAACTGTACAAGAAGACGGGACTTATATTTCTGTAGAGCCTAAAATAGTTTTGATGCAGCTGCTAGAAGATTACGCGACATATGATAAAGAAAACTTTGATATTGAGGTCTTTATGAAGGAAGAAGAGACAATCGCCGGCGCCGATGGTATACAGATCCCCGTTTGGACGCCTCTAAAATTTAAAAAAGAAGTTGAATCTGTTGTTGATGGTATCCTTGTTGATCCCGTGCCGGAGGAATGTATAGAACTGGATCCAACCTTCGTTGAATATTATTTTGATATCTTTGTCGACTCCGAGATCGCCTCGGAATCAAGAGCGGAAATGGAAGATCTTAACGCACAAAGCCTATATAATGCTCAAGATTCTTCTGAAGACGCAGGATCGTCCACTGGCATGGCCGGCATATACGATCAAGTTGTGGTGGATCCTGCGTGCCCACCAGATGATTGTCCGGAGAATTAAAAATTGGAAAAGACTATTTATATAAGAACAAGAAGGAGTAATTAATGGCACAGTACCACCCAATAACAACACCAAAGCCAAAAATGGTTGTGGCTACAAAGTCAAACGCATCAACAACAGCGCCGTTCCGCATCGACGACAAGGAACGAGAAAAGGCTTGGGAATTCGTTGGAGTTGTTTCAGGCTCAGGAGAGGCTCTTTTCGAAGGGCCTATGGGAGGCACGAACCCATGGAATTTTTCTGTTGAATGGTCTGTCGAAGATCCCACAACTTCACCTGATACCGAGACTTGCGCGGTCACTTCTGGCGACCCATCATGAACAAGCGAGAGACACAGTTTAGGCTAACACAGGAATGGTTTGATGAATCTGATCAGTTCCACAGTGTTGTATGTTTTAATCCAGAACTAACGATTGAATTAAACAAAGGTAATTATGATGCATTAGATAATGCCGCGCCAGAAGACTATATTCTTCAAAAGTATTCTTATTCTTCTAGAAAGAAAATATCCGGACCACCTACTTCATGGCAGCCCCAAGGAAATTTTAGCATATCTTTTTCGGTGCCACCTGAAAAGTCATCTTATGTTTGCATCCATGCCTTTCGTTGTACAGATCTTCAGGCCCTCAACAAAAGGATAGGGACAAACTATAAAGGACAAGTGAGAGTTAAATCGCACTCTTCTGAGGTTTTGGTGTCTGCCGGCAGCGTCAGTAGTAATAAAGTAAGGGATTTTTCATCTATAGACGCCCTCGCGAATATTGATACATCTCTTGTTCCGATGTCCACAACATCATTGGAGGCGCTAAGTCCAATTAAGGAGTTTTCTGTTTCAATCAATGCCGAGCCGGCCGCGGAAACAGGAGATAAGACATCCAGCTTTATATTTGATTTGGATATTGAAAATGTTCTTGCACGCTCCCCTCTTGGTTCTATCTTCTCTCGGCCACTGTCTTCTGGAGTCAGGGGAGAAATCTTATCCAAAGCCCAGATTCTTTCCATGGAAATATTCAGAAAAAGGATCGATATAGAAAACGGAGAAGAGAAGAAATTATTATCTTCTTCACAAAAGAATACTGGTTCACCGCTGAAACAAACAGTGTCAAGCAATAGAGAGAGAAACAATGTTAATGGAACAATTTTGGGTTCTATTTCCGAAACAAACACTCAAAGCGCTACGAATTTAAGGACATTTACTGGAAAAGACTTATCACTCCCCAGTTCGGACAGTGATGGAGAATACGAATACAAAATAAAGCTTAGGGTAAAGGACGGGATTGTTTCGTATCTTAGCAAGAAATTGTCAACATTAGAAAGCTCTGTAAACACGGCGCGCTCTTGGTCCAATGATATATCATTCGGCCGCCCAGTTAATAATTCAAAAATATTTGCAGCAATTGCAAATTATTCAGAAATAGCAGGTGAAGTCTTCGGCATAAACTCCAGCAAAAAAATAGTTGACACTATCTTTCCCATGATAGGGTCCTCTACTGGAGATCTTGCCACTATTGAGTCCGTCGTTTCTGCAATGGAATCCTTGGTGAACAAAATGAACAACCTTTTGGGCGCCCATATCCCTCCGCGACAAGGCAACACCGGAAAAGGCAAAACAGCCGGATATGGAAAAGGGGCTAAAGGGATAATAGAAATTGAGAAAACATTTAGCAATGAGACGCTCAAGGTTTCTGATTCTGATGCTGGATATGTTTTTATTGAGAGCAAAAATACTAATTTTGGAGTCAACACGGTCACCAGAACGGGACTGCAAGGAAGATTTGATCGCGAACTTGATGCTTTTTCTGATTCTAAAAGCCCTTCTGTCCCTTCTGATATTGCTGAAGCTGGAATTCTTTCTGACACTAAAGTGTCGGCGTTGACAGATCTGTCTTCTACATCAACATCTTATCTTACGCCGTCTTCTGTCGTTGTTGACGGGCAGTCTATTGATGTGTCCTCTGCGACAGCCAAGTGGGATCCCGAACAGTCTTCTGGTGTCGTTGATACAATCCGCGACCGTAAGCAGACTATGGCCGCCTCTCTTAAGTCTCTTTCTGCGTTTGGCATAACTTGTGAAGTCTTTGGCGCCAAGCAGAGAAAAAAAGAGGGTTCTGGCACTTTTGCGGTAGATTCTGCGAATGATATGCAGAAGATATTTGAAGAAACTGATGGATTTACCTCAAAAAATATAGAGCCAGATCTTAACTCACGGACAGAAGAAAAAGAAACCGAAGCCACCAACGACATCACATCAGCAATTTCTCCGTCCGTCATTAGCACACCATCGATAAACGATCAGCCGGGAATGCAGCTTTCATCTTTTGATCCATCTAGTACTGATTCCTTGGTCAAAGATTTGGGACTGAGCGACATCCAGCGCTTGCCGCTTCAAATTAAAAGCTTGATGCTTTCAAGATCTCCCAACACTAAGAAAAACTGGCTTGATGATGATAATTCAAGTCTTGTGACGGATCTTGGCTTCAATATCGCGCAGATTGAGGTTCTTTCTTATGGCGACGGCAAAACGCCGCAATGGAAAACTTTGACGCCATCAATATTCAGTCGCTCCAAAGATCGTACTCTGCGTTGCAGAATTAAGAATTATTCGAATTCAAATCTTGGTATTGGGCTGGAAAAAGAAGAGTTGAAACTAACTATATTTGATAACCAATTCTTGATAGAGGGAGATTCGGGTACCGCTGTGAATCTTCGAAGCAAAGAGAATGCCACGCCAGCTAGGATGGAAAATTATTTATCTTCATTAGACGAAAAAATGTGCGCAGCAGACTCGCCGACAAACGGCCGTTCCTCGCCCGAGAGATCTCCGGCATCCGGCCGCGCCCAATCCTCGACCGATAGATCTACGGCATCCGGCCGCGGCCAATCCTCGACCGATAGATCTACGGCATCCTCAAATATCGCTCCTGTGGCTAATACAACTAATTATGGAACAATGGGTTAAAATGTTATGAAATATTGGTTCTTAGACGAAAAAAATCAGTCCACGCTCACGACCGACGCAGATAAAGATTTGTTGCGCCACGAATTCGGAAGTTTTTGGACTGGTACCGAGACCTTTGGAGGTCATGACCTGATCACAACCACACCCAGATTCAACATAGAGTTTGGGCCTGTTGTCCCGACAACAAGTGATTATCCGCCATATGTTGCACACCATCAGTCAATAAAATTGACAGCCAAAATAGCAGATGGCGCCTTTGGCGAAGACTGCAAGACTGCTGACGGCGCTTGCGCATGGCATGAAGCCTCAATTCTTCTTGAGCCACACGAGCCAGAACAGGGACATGTACTCCCGTATGGGCCAGCTCATTGGTTGCAAAATTTTGCACCAGGCGAAGGCTTAAGCAGCGACGGGATTCCGGCAGGGTCGGATGGCCCATACGATAGTATGGCCGAGTCGATGACTTTCTCGCCGACTTTTGATTCTTGCTTTAACGGCATAGATACGCCGCATAACGAAGAAGATATCCGAATTCTTGCAGGGAGTACTGGTCTTTCGGATTCGGCCACTCTTCCGTTGGAGAGTGGTTCAACTCTGTTTGAATATGGCGATTTTGTAGAAAATCTTGAGTTAGTGATTTCAAATTTGGACGAAAAAGATATTCCAAACTTTTACATGATCATGTACATGATGGGCACGGGCGATCTATCGGACGCTAATTCTGACTTGTTCACGCAAGCAATCAATTATATGACTGGCGAAGGAAACTGTGAATTAGGAGAGGATATCAAAGAAGCTGCAACCGGTTTTACTGATTTTCTGATATCTGCTGAAAATGTTGAACACTCTAAAACATTCAATGCATATAAAGAATATTTTTCACTTAGAGCGCAGACTGAGTTTACCACAGCGCCTCAAGCTGACATTTCAAATTATCTACAGACAAACTTCTTGGACTGTAGGTTTCTTAGGTGGCTACTGGAAAATCCAAGCGCACAGTTGGTGGACTCCCATGCCGCCCTTGAAAGGCTGAATTCAGAAACCACTGAAATCGAGAAAGTTGAATCATCCGGATACCCAATTCGGTCTTATGATTTGCTTAAATTTGGTTCTTCGATGACTAGCTCTGACGGGCTGATTGATGGTGTGGGCGACGATGCCTCATCTTTTATAGGCGAGGATGCTATAAAAGCCGGGCTGGAATTCTTCCTCGAACTTTTCCCAGCTTCCCAATTCAATCTTGCCGCCGCCGGAACTGCTCTTGTGGCCAACTCCGAATCCTATGGGGATGCGGAAGATCTCGCCGCAGGCCTAAAATTTCATAATTTCGATCTATTCGTTGCCGGCCATTTTAATTTCTCCAACCTACTCAAGCAGAAGCTAGAGGAGAAAAACAGAACTTTTCAACAGGTGTTTGGAGGATCCACTCCTTACTCCGAGACAATGGCATATAGAATAGCAAAATATAAGAAAAGTGATTTTACTACAACAGATCAATTGGAAATAGTTAAGACTATAACTGACAACGATCTCAAACCGGCTCAAAGTGTTTGGTTGGCCAACTCTGATCAAACGACAGTTGTTGATTATATTGATTCTCAAATGAAATATGATGAAGGGTATGTTATTGTTGTCTGGGCTTACAATTTGGTTATTGGTACAAAATATTTATATTCTAATCTTAAGACAACTCAGGGAAAAACAGCAGAAACCTTAGCATCCTGCCTTGATGACAATCCACTTTGGCAAGAACTTCTAACTCTAGAACAATTGTCCCAGTCGGCCCTGCACATCGACCCCGCATCCGCTCAACAGAATCAGGCGTGGTCTTGGCTTACTGGCTACACCACCTTTACTGACGATGCCTCACAGAAACTGGTTGCTGGCTGGACAATGGGAGATATAATAAACCCAGACGATCTTCCAGGCAGCGGAATTGGTTCGGATCCGTCCACGCACTCAACAACAAACAATCTTCATGTACTACCTGTCGACTCTTGCGAGGTCACATTTACAGCATCAACGATGCCAATGGCAGTGATAAAAGAACAACCATTCTTTGTCTGGACCGGCTCAATAATGGATAAACCACCAACAATCCCAGATGTCAGCTTGATACCCCACCAAAACATCGACAACTCATTGCTGATACTACTTAACGAGACGGCCGGCTCAGTTGTTGAGGAGCCGATTATTATAAACGATTCAGATCAAGAGATGTTCGACAACATTAAAGAATCTCAGGGTTATTTTGGCCAAATTTCTGATGAGATTGAGTTTGGCGCCGACAATCCTGTTGTTTCTTATGAAATTTATAGAACTGACAAGAAACCAATATCTCATTACGCTTTTTCTGGCAAATTGCATGCCACTGTGAGTACAGAACTGACCGGCCAAAATCTCTCGGCCGCTTCATATGTCGACAATATTGATCCCAATACTGAATATTATTATACTTTCCGAGCATTGGATATTCATGGCCACTTCTCAAACCCAACAGCTATTTTTAAGATTCAGCTTATCAGCGATGATCTTTCCGTAATACCTGACCTTGATGTCTATGATCCAAACAAAGAAAAAGAGACAATACAGGGCTCCAAGCCCATGAAATCACAATTCCAGATTGTCCCAAGAATAACTCAGGCAATTGTTAATGAAGCTGCTTCTGGCTTGGACGGGTCAACCGCAAGAGTAGTTTCTTCAGCCTCCACTCCAGTCCTTGGCGCAGAAGAAGAAACAATATGGGGAAGAGAATTTAAAGTAAGACTAACTTCCAGGCAAACCAAGAGGCAAATCGATTTTAATATCAATTTTGGTACGGAATATGTTGAGACTTTCGTGGAGGTTGAGCCTTGCGACTATTTGCCGCTGTACATCCCTTAAAATCTACCCTAGCACCAATAAAACATTTCTAGAAAGATAAACGAATTCAAGTACTATTTATAGCATAAAGCAACTAATATTTAAATATTTAGAGGAACAAACATATGGCTTTTTTAGATAACAGCGGTGATATTATTTTAGATGCCGTATTAACAGATACTGGCAGAAAAAATCTCTCAAAGGGGGATGGAAGATTTAAGGTTGCCAAATTTGCGTTCGGAGACGATGAGATTGATTATTCTCTTTTCGATACTAATACCGGTAGCGCTTATCAAGATTTATCAATCCTTCAAACGCCCGTACTTGAGGCTTTTACAAACAATGCTTCTTCTATGAAGTCTACTTTGTTGTCAATCGCCGACGAAAACTTACTTTATTTGCCAATGCTCAAGCTTAACGAACTCAGGTCCGGTGATGTGGATAGGCACACAAATGGCATGTTCACTGTGGCCGTCAATAAAGAAACAGAAGATAAGTTTAATTCTTCTCACAAGGTCATGTACGGCGCAAATCCAGGCGGCCGCCACATAGAGATCGATCAGGGAATTGATAGCGTTGATTTCCCAGCGACTAGAACGCTTTCATCAGAACTTGTAGAGACCCAGTATCTGGTCATAATAGATAGTCGTTTTGGTACTATAATTAGCGATTCTTTTACTTCTGAAGCTACGCTTTCTAACATCGATGATGACCAGCTTGCCAGCTATTATTTAACCAACACCACTCTGCCGCCATTTGTTACGGTGAACACAAACACCAATACGGATTCCCTGCTTGAATGTATTGCTGGCGCAAGAGGTACTATGGTGAAATTTAGAATTATGGGCTCAATCGATCTGAATGGTGGCGCATATTTTGACGATATGGGATCTACCGTGTCTATGACAGATGTCGGAGGTACCTCAACTTATAAATATATTGATTCTATGATACAAATCAAGGGATTGACAACTGGATATCCCATCAATATACCTATTAGGTACATCAGGTTTAGCGTTGATTAATAAATGTTTATAATGAAAGGAAAAAGATATGGCTACTACATATAAGACTATAACTAACAGTGATGCTGTTAATACGCGGACTCTTCTTCATGAGGCAATTCCAATAACTGGATCAATTGTTTCCGGAACTTATACGAGTGACGGAAATATTAAGAACTATTCTCATGGAATGTTTCAATCCGTTTATGATTATCCTTATTTGAGTTCTTCTGCAAACCACATTTTTGACATCACTGTAGGATACTCGAATAATTCTGTTCTATCTGCATCTGGGAACCCTCAGCATGCCAAGAAAATTAATATTTATAATCAGATGGCACAAGTATTGGTCGGTTTTGACCACACAGGATCTGTGCGAGAATTTGATCGGGATGGAGATCTGTCGACCGGAACAAAACTTAGAGAGTGTGTTTTCCTTAATTTTGCAAGATTGCTGACGAAGGACGAGATAAAAAAATCCTCATTTACAATGTCACTGGCAACAGGTGGTGTTCCTACCGGCGGCGTCGGCGGAGATGCTATATTCCCAGGCCAGCACGGAAGCTTGTTGTCCATAAGTGATTGGAATGCAGACTCAGGATACAAAGTAAACTCTCCGGCCGGAGAGTATGGTATTCTTCTTACTGGATCCGCAGCT
>Ga0115000_10000839_pt1 | contig 28060 bp, 31 predicted proteins | sample ArcticOcean_MG_C_6_FD_89690 | JGI IMG/M metagenome (GOLD analysis project Ga0115000, IMG submission 89690) | Marine microbial communities from western Arctic Ocean - ArcticOcean_MG_CB8_128 | ecosystem: Environmental > Aquatic > Marine > Oceanic | place: Arctic Ocean: Canada Basin | collected... | reverse complement strand
TTTCTATCGATGTGGAACAGGTTTCATTACCTATTTTAGCGGAAAACCTGGTTGAATTTAAGGAGCAGGATATTACTGGCACCATAATTTTGCGCGACCGAGATGAACCGTTCTCGTTAAGCATAAATATCGTTGGTATGGTGTCGAGTTATCGAGACCTTATAAATGTTCGTACGGTGGGTGAGTTGCTAGGAGAAATTGACAGACGAAACGAAATATAGTTTTCAATAATGCGGTTTATCTTCAGAATCGTGGCACTCAAATTCGGTTTCGGTTATCCATTTTATTTTCAGGTAATGAGGTAGAAGTGTTTTTCTGTCAATGAGTGTGGATTCTAATTGTTCTTTTGTTAACCCGGTAACATACCTTAGGTTGGCCCCTTTTAAATCGGCCCCTTTTAAATTTGTGTTTTTTAGTACGGCTCTGCTCAAGTTTGCTACTTGCAAACCGGCCCCTTCCATATCGGCTCCATCTAGCCGTGCACCTGAAAGTTCGGCCCCTTCCATTTTTGCACCGCAAAATTTTGACTCTTGCATTTGTGATTGTGCGCCTTTTATATTTTGTAAATTGGCACCCGTAAGATCAGAGTTTCTCATCCAGACTTTAAACATTGAGCATTGGCGAAGATTTGCTTTAGTGAGATCTGCATTGCTTAGATTGGACCCTCTCAAATCTGCTAATCGGGCATAAAGCGCACGCATATTTGCGCCTTTTAGATTTACTTTGCTCAGGTCTGCGCTGTTCATATTGGTTTCTTCTAGATTGGCTTCAGCCATGTTGGCTTTGGCTAGAATTGCATCGCCAAAAAATGCTTTAGACAGATTGGCACCGCGTAAATCGGCACCTGTTAGAAGCGCACCTTTCAAGTCTACACCTGCAAGGTCGGCACCTTTAAGATCTGCATTCTGGAGATATTTTTTTGAGCCTTTCAGCTTTTTTTTTAGGGCTAGTGAATCTTCAGTCATTATATTTTTTTGAATTTGTAAAATCGAAAGACCAAAGCTGCTGCTAAAGTGCCGCCGGCCATAATTGTTATTGAAAAGCCTGGAACCATTAACGCAAGTGATAAGGGAATGGATTCCAAAAGCCATAAAAGCAGTTTTTGCATTCCAACCCATGACTCGGGGTTAACTATCCACTGGTGCAGATATGTGTTTTCAAGTAGAAAGTTGAATACAGTTAGCATGGGATACTCTGTCCACACACCGCTTTGCAACCATAAGAGAGACTGGTAGCTTAATAAACCGATTCCTGCGAGCAGAATCATACCCCCTAATACTGCAATCGATGTCAGGGTGCCTGCGATAATAAAATCTGCCAGCGAAAGTTTTTTAGTCGCAGCTCGAATATCTTTCCAAGCTTCAGCTAAGCCTTTTTGGAACAGAGTTTTAAAGGCTTGTGCAAACGCAATAGAAAATTGTCGGGTTGTTTCAATAAACTGGAATAAACGATTTATCCACTCTTCATGGTTGAATTGGGATTGTTGATGATTTTCCATATTCATGTTTGCCTCCTTAACTCATTCCGTAGGGTATGAGGGATCAAATTATATTTAACCATTTTATCGTTCTTTTATAGATGAATCAAACGCTTGTTTGGTATCGATACCGTGAATATACTAATTTAGTTTTTAGAGTAGCGGATCTGTGATATTAAATGTCGCCAGTTTTGCGGTTTTTCATGATAGAAAGTATTGAAATGTTAAAAGTTTTAGTTGTGGGTGCGGGGGCAGTAGGGCTTGGGCTAGCAAGTTTTCTTCTGCAATCTGGTAGTCTTGTTAGTTTTCTAGTAAGGGAGAATACGGAGCTTGTCAGAAATGGATTGTACCGGATTAGTATTTTTGGTGAGTTTCATTCCAGTTCGTTTGAGATTTTTCATGGTCCCGCTAAAGACGCAAAATTTGATTTTGTTTTGGTCTGTGTGAAATCCATTGATACAGACAATACAGGACGACAATTGAAGGAATGGCTGTCCGGTGCTTCAAAGATTGTGCTTTGTCAAATTGGCTGGTGTACAGCGGAAATGTTCAGAAATTTTCCAAAAATGTCATTAACGCGCGGGTGATCACCGGATTTATTCGTCCGCTAAAAAACAAAGTAGATGTTACCGTTCACGCGCAGCCTGTTCATTTCGGCTCGCTCTTTGGTGGAGACTTGGAATGTCTTGAACCGCTTGCCAAGGCTTTGGAGAAGGGCGGTCTTCCCTCTGCTGTGACGCCATATATCGCCCCAGAGACTTATGGGCGAAAATGCTATACAACTGTCCTCTCAATGCCCTAGGTGCCTTATTGGAAGTTTCTTACGGGTTGCTTGGAGAAAAAGAAAGCACTCGGAAAATAATGGAAGGCATCGTCTATGAAGTTTTTGCGGTGATGCGAGCTATGGGTCATGAAACTCACTGGAAGAATGAACAGGATTATCTTGATGAGTTTTATGGAAAATTATTGTCTAGTACCTATGAACACGAGTCTTCGATGTTACAAGACCTAAGGGCTGGAAAGGTTACCGAAATTGAAGGAATTAATGGTGTTGTAGTGAGGGAAGGGGAGAATAGGAGTATTGCGGTGCCTTATAATATATTGGTTAGTAACTTTGTTCGGTTTCTACAGGACAAGCACAGAACTTAGTAATTATATTTTGCCACCCACCCACACTACACGGCCTAGCAAGTTAAGCTTTTCCATTTCAATAGCATTGAGTATTTGTTCTCTGGAAACACTGGTATTATCTCCACGAATAACTACTGTGCCGTCCATCATCCACTCCAGTCGCTTAACCATTAATCCATTGTCGAAGTTGATAAGATAGATTCCATCGCCTTTCATTCGTGCTTTGTTGCGGTCTACCAGAAACAGGTCTCCTGAACGTAAGGTAGGCTCCATGGAATCACCAATTGAGTGGATGAGTAGAAGGTTTTTAGGATCGGCCCCCAGCTCTTTGCTTACCCAGCTTGCCTTAAAGGCAAGGTGGTCGACAATTTGTTCCGAATGGATGACAGAACCCCCACCCGCCGAAACTTCGATATTGTATCTGGGTACCAGAACAAAATCATTCAGAGTAGTCGATGACATTGGCTCGTTTGAATAGGTTTTTTTTTTCTCTGCTTGCCCTTCGCCGGTGAGCAACCAACCGGGATCACATTCCAAAGTCTTTGCGATTTGAGACAGCAACTCGGAGTTTGGGGCGCGTTTCCCACTTTCATAATGGTTCATCGTGGGCAAGGATACTTTTAAAATATTAGCTAACTCCTTTTGCTTAAAACCCTTTGATTTCCTTGCGTAAATTATTCGATCGCTTAATTTAATAGTCATTTTTATAGTTTTATTATTGACATGTGTTAAATTAATTTATATTACAGTAATATAAATTAAATATTCAACTAATTTTAAGTAGAGCTCTCAGTAGGTATTAAAACTTGTTTGGAGATGGAGAGAGAAAAAATATGAAAGCGAACTGTGAAGAAATGAGTTGGGAAGCAGTTGCCACTATGCTCGAACGAGCTAATAATATCTAGACTTAAAACTTTAATCAGCTGACAGAAGAATATTCGCGTCTGCTGATCCAAACAATAAATGATGAAAGCGTGGCGACAGAAAATATAGAAAAGAAAACGGCTGGTTTAAAGCCTAGGCGTCGCTAGCGGCGGACTCTTCGCAGTTGGTATTTCTGCACGGCCCGGTTATGCTCGTTGAGTGTTGCTGAAAACTGATGGCTTCCATCTTGACGTGAAACGAAATACAAATTTACAGTTTTTGCCGGATAAAGGGCAGCCACAATCGATTTAAGACCGGGGCTAGCAATTGGACCTGGTGGTAGGCCCTTATGTCGATAAGTATTGTAGGGAGAATCAATTTTGAGGTCGCGCTTTCTGATATTGCCGTCAAAGTTTACTATTGCATAGATTACTGTCGGATCGGTCTGTAACCGCATATTTTTTTTCAAGCGGTTGTGAAAAACAGATGATATTTGTTTGCGTTCGGACTCTTTTCCCGTTTCTTTTTCGATCAGTGAAGCGAGTGTTATAATTTCGTGATAAGAAAACCCTATTTCTCTAGCGCGCTTAAGAAATTCTTGTTTCAAGGCTCGTTCTTTAAATGTCTCTACCATTTTCTTTACAATAGTTGCTTCAGCAGTGAACTTGCTGAAATGGTAGGTTTCTGGGAAAAGGTAGCCCTCAAGAGAGTCTGTAGAAACTCCTGTTACCAGTTCCATATTTTTTGTTTCCTGTAGAAAGGTCTCTTTGTCAGCTAGATTTTGTTTTTCCAATAGGTCGGCTATTTCTGTGATGCGGTATCCTTCGGGGATAGTGACGGGGTGTAGAACCGTATTGCCCGATGTGATTCGTTGTAAAATATTTGCAGGAAGCATAGAGGGGGAAATATTATATTCTCCAACCATAATTAATTTTTGTTTGTCTTGAATCAAAGCAATAGCCTGGAAGGCACTAGCACTGCGGATGAGATTCTGACGGGAAAGTTCTTGCGAGACTTTTTTTAATGTCATTCCAGGTACGACTTTAAAAACCTGGAATTCGGTGTCATCACTCATGGGGCGGGAAGCCTGAAAATAAATTAGGCCCACAATAATCCAGACGACTACCAATAAACCCCAGAAGCAAGAGATGAGGGTTGTGCGCATATTTATTTAATCGGTTGCTAACTATTGAATCGCTTTGGACAACCGATCCAGAAATTGATTATTTTCAGCTTTTTTCCCTATTGTAACACGCATGCAGTTTTTTAGCCTGGGGTGCGCTCCCAAGTTTCTCACCAGAACACCATTTCCCAACAAATTCCTGAAAATAGATTCTCCGTCATGAGAAGCCTGAAACAAAATGAAATTTGCGTCTGAGGGAAAGGCTGTAATGGATTTTAATTTCGCTAATTCACCGAGTAACCGGATTCGTTCTTCCTTAATCGAATTGATTTGTTTTTGCACCGTTTCAAAATTATTCATTAACTCCGTTGCGGCTATCTGTGAAATTGAATTCGAATTATAAGGAAGACGAACTTTATTAATTTCATCCACTAGGGTGCATGGAAAAATTCCATAACCGACCCTCAATCCTGCCAGGCCGATTTTGGACAAACTTCTTAATATAACCAGATTGTTCTGGTCTTTCATTTCACTAAGGAAGCTCTGCCCTGAAAAATCATAATAAGCTTCATCGAGCACAACTATTCCTTCAAAATTTTCTACAAGATTTTGAATTTCAGTTCGAGAAAAACAATTTCCTGTTGGATTGTTGGGATAACTTATAAACACAATGCGAGCATGGCTTGCATTTAGTTTTTCAATGAGGGGTATTGCTTTAAAATCCCAATTATCGTTAAGAGGGAAAGTCTGTACCTTCAGTCCCATACCCTTCGCAGTGATGGTGTACATAGCAAAGGTGGGGTCGGGAATGGCGATCGTGTCCCCTTCATTACAAAAGACCTGCATCAGATTCTGAATCAATTCATCGGATCCGTTTCCAATCACAAGTTGATTTGTGGGGACTCCAATGCGAGTTGAAATTGCTTCTTTTAATTTTTTGCAATCAGGATCGGGATATCTGTTTAAGCTTAGTTTCTCAAAACGAGCCAGAATTTTTTTTAATAGTTCTGGGGAAGGCGGGTAGGGGTTCTCATTAGCGTGCAGCTTTATGCCATCTTCTACTGTTTCAACATGATAGGCTTTGAGGCTTTTAATTTTTTCGCACACTAGATCCATAAGGTTGATTTGGGACATAATATTTCAACTCAATAATTCTTTGATGTCGTTTGATGTTGGGATGTAGCAGGAAACCCGGGATTTTTCTGCACGGACAATAGCGAGAATGGATTCCACCGTTTCTTCCACGTCAAAATTTGTGATGACGTAATCGTATTTTTTGTAGTTTTTAATTTCTTCTTTACCCGTATTGACACGTCTTTCAATGCTCTCTTCAGTTTCGGTGCCTCTTTTTCTGAGACGCTTTGTCAACTCTTCTATTGAAGGAGGAAGGATGAGAATATAGACGGCATTGAATTTCATACTGCGAAGAGAATCCACTCCCTGAACATCGAGTTCTAATAAAATATCAAAACCTTCTTGCTGAGGTTTTTCTATAGACTCGATAGATGCCCCATAATACTCTTTATGAACCAGAGCCCATTCGAGAAAGTCTTTGTTATCTCTTTTGGTTTCGAATTCTTTTTTTGAAACGAAAAAATAATCGCATGCATGGGTTTCTCCATCACGAATTTTTCTGGTGGTGTGGGATGTGGCGACCCTAAGATTGGGCATTTTCTGTATCAAACGTTTACAGGTTGTTGTCTTTCCTGTTCCAGAAGGGGCAGAAATTATTATGGGCAGGCCTTTTTGAATCATTTGCCATTCATCCTGTCTTTATTGTCATTGTCAGGTTCGCGAAACAAAACAGCTTATTCGATGTTTTGTACTTGTTCTCGGATTTTCTCAAGCTCACTTTTCATTTCAATGACCCGGTTGGAAATAGTGATATCGCTGGACTTCGAGCCTGTGGTGTTGACCTCTCGGTTAATTTCCTGAGTGATAAATTCCAATTTGCGGCCAATAGGTTCTTTTGTTTTGAAAAAATTTCTAAACTGGTTCAAATGGCTTCTCAAACGGGTCATTTCTTCAGTGATATCACTACGATCAGCCAGAAGGGCGGCTTCCTGAGCAAGCCGTGTTTCATCTAGGCCAACTCCTTCATTCAAAGTCTTTATTCTTTCATTGAGTTTTCCTTGATACTCCATTATGACTTCAGGGTGCCGAGATTCAATTTCTACTGCGTGATTTTCTATCGCATCAATGCGGTGGGCCAGGTCTTTCTGTAGGTTTTCGCCTTCTTCTTCACGCATTTTCTGTAGAGAGGTCAAGGCTTCTGTTGTAATATTGAGGATAAGGTCTTTTTTTGCAGGATCAAGGGCAACGGGTTCAATTTTAATTATATCTCGCAAGCCGACTAAAGATTTTAGGTCGATTTCTCCATGCAGTCCTAATGAATCTCTAATTTGATTTAGGGCATCTACATATTGAGTCGCAAGTGACAAATTTGGTCTGACATCCCATTCACCGGAACCTTCGTTCGAGTTTGCAAGGCTGATGGTAAGACTAATAGAGCCTCTAGAACAGTGCAATTTTATGAGTTTCTTTAGAGGTTGTTCCAGGTCAACATAGGCCTTTGGAAGGCGGGTGTTGATTTCGATAAAGCGATTGTTAACCGACCGAATTTCTGCCTGGTAAGTGTAATCCCCTTCTTGACTTTCGGCCCGGCCAAACCCGGTCATACTAATGAGCATTAATTTTTACGCCTTTTCGATGGTCAGTTTGTAATGCCCTTGTTCTTCAACGAGAGAGATGACCTTATGCCCATCATTTTTAAGACTCTTGGGTACATTTTCGCTAGGCTCTCCATCATCCAGTAATACTTCCAGCAAGCTTCCCGAGGCCATTATTTCCAATTTGATTTTTGTTTTAACGTAATTGAATGGACACTTAACACCAAGAAGATCGATGCTTGTGGTTGTTTTTATGGGCTCTGTAGTCTTATCTTTTTGGTCATCCCCTCCTACTCTTATCCTAAGAGATTTATCCGACTGCATTTTTTCTTGAACGGCTTTACATTCTTGAAGTAATAAGCCAGCTTCAGAAAGCCATAATTCCGCTGTTTTTTCATCGGATGCTTCCATATTTTCTTCGAAGGTATCTATAAGTTTTGCGAATTGAGATGAAACGATTTCCATATCTATTACGAGAGATTGGAATTTTTTGAGACACTCCCAGTCATCATTGAAGTCCATTCCTTCCGTAACTAGCAAGGCGCGAGCCGATGCGATAACGCTTCGTCTGGCATGATCTCCTGTTTCTTTGACGTCCTTTTTTTCAAGAGAAAGCTTGCCCTGGAACTGCGCTCGTTCTGCTTCTGAAATCCGATCGGTGATCATATCGGTCACAGCTCCGGCACATTCGCCTTGTCCACGGTCTTCGAGACTGAATTTCTGTGTTGAACCATAATCGATGTAAGACTCTGGTGACTGCTCGATATCAGGCAAGGTTCTTAGGGAATCGAGCAATTCACGAAAATGAGCTTTACCCATTCTGTCAAAGTATTCGCCAAAGGATTCTTCATCTTGTTTGTTATCTTTATAGTCCTGGATAGAGGTCTTCATTGCTTCCGGTGCATTTTTAGCAGGTATCTTTATAACGGAAGTTCCAAAAATAGCGGTATCTTCTGTAACTCTGCCGCCCAGAAGAACTTCGTAATGAGGAGTCAGAATGCCATTTAACTTTTTAGCACCGCCATGAAACCCAATAGACGCGATATGATGTTGCCCGCAGGAATTGGGGCATCCGCTCGCCTTGATGGTGATATGATCCATGTCTTTGGAGATTTTAAGATTCTTTTCCATTTCCGTATTCAAACTTTCAACTAACCCACGCGATGCGGTGATACCGAGGTTGCAAGTTTCAGAGCCTGGGCAACAAGTAATATCGCGTATTTCTTCTGTTCCGGCTTTATGAAGGCCAATTTTCTTGAGTTCAGAAAACAGATTGCCAAAAGCTTTTTCTTTGACCCAAGGTATCATCAGGTTCTGGTTGACGGTAGCTACCAGTTTTCCACCAGCAAAATTTTTCGCCATATCCGCCAACCCTCTAGCCTGGTGTATGCTGAAGTCACCGAGAATCAGTTTAATCTGTATATTATGAAACTCATCCTGTTTTTGCGCTTCAATATTTCGGCTTTTCCATAGTTGAAACCCCGGGTCTCCATTGCAGTCCACCGATTGATATTCAGGGGAAGATAGAGGTTCTTCTGCGTCTATTTGAATGGAAGGGTATGTTTTTCTGTTAAGAGCCGCAAACTCTTCAGAGTAGAGTTCATTAATTTTTTCCATTCCCAATTTATCTACTACGAACTTAAAGCGAGCCTTATTACGGTTTTTCTTGTCTCCATATTTGTCGAAAACAGCCACGAGTGCTTCGCACATCTGCAAAAGGTTGTCGGCCGTAATAAAATCAGTTAAAGGTAAAGCTGAATGAGGAAAGGAACCCAGTCCGCCACCAATCAATGCCTGAAAACCACGAACTTCATTCCGTACCACGGCTTTCAAACCAATGTCGTGAATGGGGGCGAGCCCACAGCCGTTACAACCGCCGAAACTGATTTTGAATTTGCGCGGAAGGTTTTGCGTCAAGTCTTTACGTAAAAGGTACTTGGACACCGCCAAAGCATAGGGGCTTACATCAAAAACTTCGTTGGCGCAGGTTCCCGCTTTATGGCAGGCGGTGACATTTCGGACCGTATTGCCACAGGCTTCGCGGCTGGTGATTCCTGCCTGCGCAAGGTCTTCAAGCCCTTGGGGCACATCGTTAATTTTGACGTAGTGCATTTGAATGTCCTGCCGGGTGGTGATGTGCAAGACCCCGTGCGAATATTTTTCAGCAAAGGTTGCCATGCTGCGCAATTGTTCGCTGGTCATTTTACCAGCGGGCAATTTGGTGCGAATCATTTGTTCGCCTTCTTGTCTTTGTCCGTAAATTCCTTGCTGCAGACGAAATCTTTTAAAATCGTCATCGCCGACTTCACCTCGATTGAGACGTTCAACCTCTGCGGCAAAGGTTTCTATTTCGCGTTTGACTTCTTCGGGGATATTTAATGTTTTTGTATCCATCACTTACCTCAATTCTATAGCTATTGGGCCAATGCTCTCAAAAGGAAAATTATCGAGAACTAGCCCTGATTCAGTATGTTATAACACCAAATTCAGTATTTCAGAGGACTGGAATATGAAAGGGGGGTACACAATTATTAGTATTTTATAATAAAACTGCTCTGAAAAACAGTAGAATAGCCCATTGCGGAGAATTATTCTCCTGTTTTTGGATTACTAATTGTATGTTTTTAAATGGTTGTTAGGTGATTATGTGACCGTTATTTTACTACTTCAGGTCAACTTTGTCTTATTCTCGGCAATTTTTCTGTTTTGTTTGTTTAGAAATTTCAATTTTAATATTGTTCTCGTGGGCATCACGTATTTACTGCCCTTGGTCCCCTGGTGGTTGAGCAGTGCTGAGACAGAACGCATTTTAATTGTTTCTTACTGCAACCTCATCTTTGGAATCATTGAGGTGGTTTTTTTCTCGCTTACTGAACGGCCAGAAGATATCAAATTTAACAAAGCTTATATACAACAACTTTTCGGCCACGTTTTACCAATCGTTCTAGCTTTGCTTGGGATGTCATTTATTTCGCGGTCAACCTTGGTTTTGGTCGGGTCAGTAGAATTATCGGTCATTGTAATACTTTTTACTGCAGGTTGTTCAATGAGAATTCTCGCGATTGCGCAGCTAGGAGTATTACGTTTTAAATTTAATATTGCCTTTCGTGAACAACAGACCCTAAAAACTGATCAGTTACATGGTTATATGCGCCATCCTACCTACACTGCCATGATGCTGATTGTTCTTGCTTATGCTGTTACGACTCACTCCTGGTATGTAGGGGTTATCGGGACGGTTTTAGCCGGGTTCGGGTTCCAATACCGCATCCATTTCGAAGAAAAAGCTTTAAAAGAGCAGTTTGGAGAAGAATATGATGACTATCGCAAAAAAACCCCTATGTGGCTTCCGTTCCCACGCTGACAAAATTTAGCTAAGAGTATTTTATTTATTGCAAGAATAGTAAGTATCAGGAACTATTAATTTGTAGGCTTAGTTTTAATTTTGAATTAACTATAAATATATGGGGGAGTGGTAAATACTCAAACGGAAGCAGGGGATCTCTTAATTATGGTAACGGCACTTTAGAATATTGTAAATTTGTTTAAACTTAAATAGCAGTTTGAAGCAGAAATAAGAGGCATGCCTCTTATTGACTGAAGTCGAGAGTTGGGAAGTAAAATGCCAGTGCAGTGAATGAGGCTATGTAGCCATAGCTTGCCAGATAAAAAAGAGCTGGATTAATTTTCATATTTTTCCATTTTGGGTTCGGAATAAGAATTTTTTTCTGCACGCGAAAGTAATTGGTGATGCTAACAAGAACGGCAAAGACATAGGGTTTGTAGTGAAACACTACCATCAAGCCTGCAGTGGGAACAGCAGCGCATAACATGGCTGGAATTTTGAGCCAACTGTTGCGAGTTACATCGTCGAGAACGTTTAAGGCAGCTTGATAGCAGACCAGATAATAAAGCCCCGTCAATACCATCCAAAACAGAAACGAAACGAAGGCTGTACCGCCGGGAATGTCGTCTAAACCCAAAATCATTTTGCCACTATAACACCTGTTTTACTCGTGCGGATATAGAAAGCCTGTATTTAGATTGTCAAAGATTCTCAAAAATTTGGATATTTTCTGAATAGGAAAAAAATATACTCGATGAAATCCTCCGAAATCCAAATAAAGGGATGGGGAACCGTATTTATCTATGTTCATCGATGGGGAAAAATATTTTAAGAATCACCGGATACTTTGATGGTTTGCCATTTCCAACTTGGCGTCTTTTAAGATTTCGATAGAGGATTTTAGTATTAATGCAGAAAGGCCAACTCCAACCATTAGATCGGGCCAGGGTGAGTGTGTCCACGCGACACCGCCAGCGGCAAGCAACACACCTATATTTGCCAGCACATCGTTGCGCGAACATAACCATGCCGAACGCATATTGATGTCTGTATCTTTGAATCCTAATAATAGAACCGCGCAAATCAGGTTTGCGACAAGAGCCATACCACCAATGATTCCCATGGTTGTGGCTTCGGGGACGACAGGATCTAATGCTCTATACAGAGCTCCGAAAAGAACGCTGATTGCAAAGACTCCCATAATGATTCCCTTAATGAACCCTGCGCGACTTTGCCATATCGGGTGCAACCGAATGACATAAAGTGAAAACCCATAAATAGCAGCATCTCCGAGCATATCTAGCGCATCAGCCATGAGGGCACTTGATTGCGCAAACCAGCCATATATGCCCTCTACAAAGAACATAGTGGCATTAATAACTAGTACCCATATAAGGATTTTGCGCTTACCTTCCTTTGCCTTGCTAAGCTCTTTTTCAAGACTGGAGCAACAACTACCAATGTTTAGATTTTTTTTTTTGATTTGATTCAAAACAAGCGATACGAGATAAAAGGCTCCGGCAAGTAAAATGATAGTGGGGCCGGGGGGAAGATCAGGTTGATAAGACAATGCCAGACCGCCAGTAGTGAAAAGCATTCCCAACAGGGTTGCGAGGAACATCATCAGGCTTAAAGATCGGACGTATTGCCCGGCAATTGCCGCCGGAAGAGTCAAAAGGGCAATGACGAGTATCAAGCCAACGATCTGGATCAATATGACAACAGTCAATGCTACCAGAGAAAGAAACAGTAGATAAAACCGCTCAACAGGAATCCCACGAAGCCGGGCAAACTCTTCATCAAACGATACGGCTATAAATTGTTTGTAAAATAGAAATACGATGAGGAGAATAAGGACATCGAGTCCGGCTATCCAATAAAGATCGCTAGAATCGATCATCAGGATATTCCCGAAGAGAAAGCTCATCAGGTCAACGTTATATCCCGGTGTTTGTGAGATAAATAAAATACCTGTAGCCATGCCGCCAGACCACAATGCGCCGATAATTGTATCTTCCTGTTGCTGCATACGTAGGCTGACCCAACCAAGGATGAATGCAAAAACCAAAGCCGAGACTAATGCGCCCTCAATAGGTGGCCTGCCAAGGTAATAGGCAATCCCCATTCCACCTAACACAGCATGTGCGATACCACCTGCGAGATACCCAATACGCTTGACTACGACATAAGAGCCAATAGCTCCACAGGCTACACTGGCAAGAAGACCACCTACCAATGCATTTTGCATAAAGGGCTGTGAAGAGACAGTTTCCAGAAATGAACTCAATGGTGTTCCTCCCCTTCATGGTGATGATGCACCATATGAACATGGGTTCCGTAGAGTTTCTCAATGGTTTCGCCAGTAAGTTCCGAAGTGGGATGGCAAATCAGGGTGCGGTTGATACAGGCCACTCTGTCTATGTATTGAGATATGAAGCCTATATCGTGAGTCACGACAATGATGGTAATTTTTTCGTTCAACCTTTTTAAAAGGTCGAAAATATCTTTCTCAACTTTCATGTCTACATTTGCCGTGGGTTCGTCGAGTATCATTATTTCGGGATTACAGGTCAAGGCGCGTGCAATCAATGCCCTTTGCAATTGTCCGCCGGACAAGGAGCCGATAGAACGTTTTCGTAAATCTAGAACTTCCACTGCTTCCATAGATTCTGCGGCAAGCTGCTTATCTTCTTTGCTGAAAAATCCCATGCTCGAGGTTTTTCCAAGCCGGCCCATGAGAACGGTTTCTTCAACACTGATTGGGAAATCTCTGGTGAACGGTGCAAATTGAGGCATATAGCCCACATCCTTTACAGACTGTACGGGTGATTTTCCTAATACTTCCACGGTTCCATGATCAGGAGCTAGTAGTCCCAGAATAATTTTAAGAAGTGTGGTTTTACCACTGCCGTTGGGGCCGACCATCCCAATAAATTCTTTTCGCTGTATATCAATATTAATGTCTTCAAGAATCGGAACATCTCCATAGTTGAAATGGAGATCACGAATTTTTATTACAGAATCTTCGCTCAATTAATTGCTCCAGAAATTGCTTTTGCTGTGTTTCGCATACTGTCCATATAATTTTCAGTAAGCGGGTCCATTTCTTGGACAGTAGCGCCTATCATTTTAGCTATTTTTTTAGCTACCGAAAGACCGAATTGTTTTTGCACAAAAATCACTTTTATATTTAGCTTCTTTCCCGTGTTAATTATTTCTTGTAATGCACGCGGCCCAGGTTCTTTTCCTTGATGCTCAATAGATATTTGTTCGAGACCATAAGCTTCAGCAAAATGAGTCCATGCAGGATGAAATACCATGAATGTATGGTTTTTCCCTTTTTCAAAAACCTGCCGGATTTCCTGATCGAGTTTGTCTATTTCTTTGATAAGAGTCTGATAGTTTATTTTGAAGAAATCAGACTTCTCGGGTCGTTGCCGGGATAAAGTGGCTTCAATCTCTGCGGCCATTATTTTTACAAGTGGAGGACTGAGCCAAATATGCGGGTCGCCTTCATCATGTTGATGATTGCTCGAAGGCGCTGTATTTCTATCTTTGTTTAAAGAAACTACCTTTAACTTGGGTTGAATATTTTTGATTCTCGAAATCCAGACTTTTTCAAAAGGAACGCCTATACTAAAATAAATTTTTGCGTTTGCAAGCTGACTCATTTTTTTTGGATTTGGGTTGAATGTAGCGGGGCTTTCTCCTGGGTTGACCATTACTTCTACCTGAACCTCATCGCCACCGATCCGTTCAACAAAATATTTTTGTGGAGCAATGCTCACGAAAACCGATGTTGGTTCAGCCTGAACTGTATTTGGGATTTGGACCAAAGTTAAAGTAATAACTAGGCGTAGAGTTTGTTTGCTAAATAGGATCATCTTATTTTTCGACAATTTATACCTTGTACAGGGTCACCAATGAGGCGAGGTAATAAATCGTTTGCCATCGCGGCAATATTGTCATAGCTAATCAGCCGATAATATAATGACAGATTTCCCATTTTATATATGTACTCCTTAATAATATTAATACGAACGGAGCAGTATAGAGCATTTCTACTGAGATAGCCTGTTAGAAAAACTTAATAGCTTATTGATTTTTGAATGAGCATTTTTGGGCCCTTGTCATTAGGTTTGCATGGGGTTATTGTTCATTATTTATCCCAATTTTGCTGAACAGAAGGCTGTATCTCATGCGGATCATATAAATTTATTGGCTATCGATGATTACCTCGACAACATGGAAACCACTGAGATGACCATGGAGCAGTCGAGGTCCTGCAATACTAATGTGGAGTGAAGAATAAGTAAAGAAAAAGCAAACGGAGTGCCAGATCTTGAAAAAATTCAAGACCCAGCTAAAACTCTGGAGGAGACTCCGCATGACTCAATGTTTTTAAAACTCAAATCAATATTTAATTCTAATCCCAACTTCTGCTCCGATTCCCGGCTCCGGTTGAAAGTTTCTCAAAAAAGAGGCCGAGTTACGGATGTTTTCATTCAATAAATTATTCCCCTTTGCATAGACAACCATATCTGCTTTCTTAAAATTCTCGATATGGTAATGCGTATTGAGATTGAGCTTGGTATAACCAGGAGTGTTTGCCTCGAAGGCACCGGAATACTGCTGTTCTAGAGCACGAGTCAGGCGCAAGTTGGACTTCCAGTTACCATTCCTGTGGTCAAGCTGGAAACCCAAGCGAAGAGGTGGAACTCTTGGAACATCACCCTCATTGTTCAATACGCCCCGGGTGTAGTCACTAAACAAGGTTAAATCAATATCCTGCGATCCCTTTTTCATAACATGGTATATAAACTGCGCTTCATATCCCATAAATGCGGCAGCGCCTTGTTGATAAATTACTTCCGGATTATTTTCGTCTCCTGCTGTGCCCCCTGTCCGTGCTGAAAAAATATAATCTTTTACCCAGTTATGAAACAGGTTGATTTCAAACGCCACCTTCTCGGAGCTTGATTTGTAACCCAGATCAATATTATAGGAAGTTTCCATATCTAGATTAGGATTCCCCCTCTGAAAAGTGGCTGTCGCTTCATGGTCCCCTTCAAAATAAAGTTCATTAGTAATAGGGGCTCGTTGCGAACGGGTTATGGCTAGGCTTATTGATTTTTTGTTATCAATAGTCCACAAGTCTGAAATAGAAAGGCTGACAGGTGTAAAGCTTTGGTCCGGGTTAGCGCGTAATTGTGAGTCCACGGTATCGTGTTCTATTCGCAAACCGAATTGAGCAACGTTGTTGGAACTCAGATCGTACGATTCCTGAAGGAAAGCTGCGTAACTTTTAGTCGTAGTAATTGGATTAATATAATCACTTCCTATTTCCAAAGCGGAAAATCGGCTTGAAATTATCTGAAATCCCATTACACCATCCATTCCGAAAATAGGCGTGTGCCTAGCATCCACTCTTCCTTCAAAAGTATCATTTGAAAATTCAGCTTCGAGGGCTTCGGTATGGTCGTAATCGGTTAAACTGAGCTTGGCATCTATCTTTTTAAAGAAACCATGAAGGTTATTCAACCCACCTTTAAAGTCAAATTTTCTTTGTTCCATCTCTATATTAGACTGTTCACCACCCGCCTCACCTCTCGGCGGGATCTGGTACTCCATATCCACAATATTTCCTGAAAATCCAAAGAAACCGGAATCACCAACAAAAGAGGCTCCGGCCGTCACATTTAAATTATCGGCTTCGGTATTGTTAACAAAACCATTTGTATTTTCAGCGACAGATAAGCCGGATTGACTGACCTGAGCACGAGTGACATCTATGGCATCTCCGCTGATTTTCATATCGTCATTCTTTTGAAAATAACCGTCGAAATGGTATGCAAATTTACTTTTTCCGCCTTCGATTTTAAATGCCGTCTGACGGCTGGTGGTGGCAGTATTGTATTTTTGCTCTACCGATCCTCCTACAAGTTGGTCGGGAACTTTTTCCGGAATCCGGTTATCGATAACATTGACCACACCGCCTATAGCACCACTGCCGTATAGCAAGGTAGCAGGTCCACGTAAGATCTCTATACGTTCTGCATTTAAGGGAGCTGTTATTGAAGCGTGATCGGGGCTGTTCTGGGAAGCATCATTGGCTCCCAGGCCGTTGCTCAAGACCCGTACACGAGGACCATCTTGGCCACGGATAACGGGAAGACCCACGCCAGCACCAAAGGACTGGCCGTGAACTCCCAGTTCATTTTGAAGCGTTTCGCCAATAGTACTACCGACTTTCATGCGTAAATTATCGCCGTGTAAAACGGTCACCGGTGTTGCTGAACTGGCAATTGTGTCTTGCATGGGTGTCGATACAATAATTTCATCCAAATGGATATCGTAATGCTCCATGGGCCCGTCATGCTCTGTATCTTTTTTTTGATCCTCGGCAAAGGCCGGGGATAATAGGCAACCAAATAAAAGTAAAAGCACATATATTTTAAAAACTCTAGACATAATTTTCTCCGTTGATTTTTTCTAGACCCATTAGGTATTCGCCAACGTATTAGAAAAATTCGATAAAATGCAAAACTCTCGTTTACGCATCGCATAGTTTTCTAGCGCCGAAGTAAGGCATATAAACTCATTTTGAATACGAGCGACATACCCTTACATTAGAAGGTCCAGCAAGTTATTAAATATTAGATAAAAAACAGATCAACAGATTAAGGGAGGGGCTCGGCTGGAAGTATGGGTCAGGGCAACGATGAAGGAAACAGTTGTGGGAACCGCAACCCATTGAGTGACTTGTGTGGAGTTAGACAGAGTAGGCCCGCCGTCTTCAAGGCCAATGTTTGATTGAACAAGGTGGCAAGAAATACAATCCAAATCGACATGGGATGAATCCAAATCATGGTCATGCAAAGGACTTCCGAATAGAGCGATGAAGCTAAAGCAGATCGCCAGCGCAATAACTCTATATTTGGAACGCATGATCTTTGGTTTTGTTTTTAAAATTTTCCCCACTTAGACAACCTTAAAAATCAATTTAATAAAATATATGACAATATTATCTCAAAAAGGGTTCAAATTTTTTTAACTATCCATAGATTTTAAGCATATAGTTTTTCAGCTGTCTGGGACTGGCTGAATTGCAGTCAGATTCTTTCAATTTATAATAGCCAGAGAAGGCAGAAAGGTAGCCCGAAAAATAGTAATCCGGAGACGATATTGACAATATGAATTAAAAATAAATTGTCGGTGATAGGGGAGATCATAACTTCTGTGCCCACGCGACGCACTGCATGTTCGATGTCTGCTGAGGTGATTTCTCCAGTGTCTTTCTTCTGAAGTTCTTCGACAACCTCATCAAGAAAGAAAAATTTTAAAACTTTCAGGATCACACTAAATAGAATTCCTGAAAAGAATCCAGTTATCCCGCCTTTTTGTTTCAGTTTGATTAGCAGCTCACTGCCGACCTGATCATATTTTTTTTCTAACTCTGCTTTAGGAATATTTTTCTGAAATTTTGGGATCCGGCTTATTACCTCGCGCGTCAGCCAATCTAAAAGTTGTTGCAAACCTTCCAAGGCTTCACGGATTTTTTGAATCATCACTTGTAGGGCGCATGCAATAATCCCATGACAAATTCCAAACACTAAATACCATATGGAGGCCATAGAGAGAAGTAGTATTTCGAGCCAATTACTCCAGTCAGCGACTCCTAATATCTGAGAGTCGAAAGCCATGATGGTTAGAATTCCTAACCCCAAGCCTATAAAGCAGAAAATAAAAAGTTTTTTCAGTGTGCCAAGCAGGAGGTCTCGGAAGAAGGCGAGCCAGTAGTCAATTATTTGGGATTTATTCATTCCTCATTTTTAGTTAGAGGTGCTGGGCTTGAGATCAATGTTTATGGATAAAATTAAGTCGCCGCGTTTTTCATTTTGAATGTGGCCTTTATTGCGTATTCTTAACTTACCCCCTGATGGAAAATTGGGAGGAATGCGAACCATCAATTGCTCGGTGATTCCATTGGCTCGATAGGATACTTTCTTGCGCGTTCCATTCAATGCTTCTTCGGGAGGAATGGAAATAGCGAAGTCCATAGCCAGAGAAGATTTTTCATCGGATTGGGACTTGCTAAACATACCTTTGAGATTACTGACTAAAGGATTTTCAGTTTTTTGTTGTTCGTTTGGGTTGGATGCATCTTTTGCTTTCTTCATCTTATGGAGGGCGTAAATGGAGGTTCCCACAATTTGCGCTATCTTGATTCCCATGCCAATGCGGCCGATGGGACCTGGTATCATACTAATGAAGCGTCCAATACCGCCGGCTGCACCACCAAAGAATACATTTTTAAAGAAATTATTGCCTGATCGAAAACCAGAGCTGCTGAATTCGCGATTGAGCTCTTCAAAAATACCACTGGCATTTTTCCCTTGAAACATACTTGAGAAAATATCTTCCTGTGAATACTGAAACTGTGAAGAACTGCGGCCTGCTAAGTGATCGATGCGAAAGCGATCGTATTCCTGTTTTTTGTGCGAGTCGCTCAAAACCCCATAGGCTTCTGTTACATCTTTAAACTTTTCTTCGCTACCAGAGTCATCTGGATTGTGGTCCGGGTGCAACTCCAGAGCCAGCTTTCTGAAAGATTTTTTAATCTCTTCCAGAGTTGCCGATTCAGTCACATTTAGAATTTTATAGTAGTCTTTGAATTCTTTTATTCGAGCCATTGGAGATAATTCACATTCCCAGTTTCTGAGGGTAGATCGCTTCAGCCTTTTTTGGGCCTTCGAGTTTGGTTTGTTTGCCTTGAGTTGAGACTTTGAAAGTTTCATCTGCATGCAGACGTTGCTTTAAGTTTTCAAAATGTACTTTCAGTGGGAGTGCGGCGATTTCTTTTGCCTGAGGAATGAGAATGAAATTAGTTTCCGCCAACACATCCCGATATTTTCGTTTCATATTCATTTTATAGGCTTGGTAGCCTTCTACTTTTTCGACACCAGCGTAAGGCTCATGGTTGAGAACCTTATATTGGTTGGGAATATAAACATTGGCGAAATAGTCTGCTCCAAGGGAATGGTGAACAGTGGTTTTAACCTTCAACACCCTCAAGCTTTCATCGGTAGGTGTCATTTTCATTTCTACCCAGTAACTTCGATCATGAAAGTTTAGATTTTCAAGAAATACAATTCCATAAAGAGCATTAAACTTGAATTGAAGAAATATCCCTAGAAATATCCATCCAAAAATCCTCCAGAATTTTCTCACAAATAGCTCCTTATAGATTGAAAGAACACGTTTGTTCTATTTTACCTAATAATAATACCAAACTATTCGATATCAAATACAATTTGTTATGCCGTTTAAATCTTTAAAATACATGGTTTTTTTATGGTGCGTCAATTAACCTCTTACTACTTTCACTATAAAGGCTGAGTGTGTTGACAAAACTGTGACCTCAAGAGATTAGCTGGAATGTGCAAACGGTTGCTAAGGGAACAGAGGAAATGGGAGCCAGTATAAAGGAGATTGCGCAAAATGCTAATGAAGCCGCTCAAATTTTAGCTTCAGCTGTAGAAGTGGGCGCATCGGCAAATACTACTGTCAGCAAACTGGGTGAAAGCAGTTCTGAGGTTGGCCCGGTTTTAAAAGTGAACACCTCCATTCCCAAACAGGCCAATCTTTTGGCTTTGAATGCGATTATTGAGCTGGCACGGGAAGAGGAATCGGGTAAAGGTTTTGCAGTAGTAGCCAACGAAGTAAAGGAACTAGCTAACCAGGCCGCAAAAGCTACCGATGATATAAGTTCAAAAATCCAAGCTATCCAGAGTGATACGGGCGGTTGCTGTGGATGCAATTGCTGATATAAGCCAGATCATTAACCATATCAGCGATATTTCCAATACCATTGCCAGTTCTGTTGAAGAACAGACAGCGACCAAGGCAGAGATCAATCGTATTTTTGGTGACACTGCGAAAGGCAGTAATGAAATAACTAATAACATCAATGGCATAGCCCAAGCCGCTGAAGATACTTCGAATGGAATCGGTCAAAATCAGGAGGCCGCCAGTGAGTTATCCAACATGGCTGCTGATTTGCAAAAACTGGTAGATCAATTTAAGTATTGATAAACTAAGCCACCTCCATCGGACTCTGACAAAATAAAGTAAATTTTTGCTTTGCATTGTTAGGGGACGTGTTCCCCCTCATTTATTCAACTTGATATTTGTCGTAGCTTCCCATAAATTACTCCCCTGATAAGAAAGCCTTTTATATAACTTATTCAGTTATAGAATAAAGAAATTTGCAGAAGAATTTTGGAGCATCTTAAATTGAACCGTGGATTATTAATTGTTTTTGAAGGTATTGATGGTACCGGCAAGAGCACTCAGTGCAAAATTCTGGCAGAACTTCTATGCAAAAATAAAATTGTCAATATTTCCCTCGCAGAACCTACACGTGGAAAATGGGGAATGAAAATCCGCCAACTTTTAACGGAAGGTAGAGATGGAATCAGTCCGGAAGAAGAGTTGGCGTGGTTTATAAATGATAGAAAAGAAGATGTGGAACTAAACATCAACCCCGCCTTAAAAGAGGGGAAAGTAGTGTTGATGGATCGTTATTATTTTTCCACTGCCGCTTATCAGGGTGCTTTAGGGTTTGATCCGCAAGAAATAAGAGAGGACAATGAGAAGTTCGCTCCGGTGCCGGATCGGGTTTTGATATTTCACAATTCCCCGGAAAAAAGTCTGGAAAGAATTGAATCTTCACGAGAAGGAAAAAGTGCTTTTGAAAAACGTGATTATTTAATAGATGTACAAAATATTTTTAAAAGTTTTACTGACGCAAACATACGGTTTGTTTCAAGTGATGCATCTTTAGAGGAAGTTCATGTGCAGGTGCTGCGTGAAGTCCAGGACCTTTTTGAGTTGAAATTATGAAACGTTTTGTTATTGCTATTACCGGCGCAAGCGGTGTGTGCTATGGGAAAAGGTTATTTGATTGCCTGAAATCTCAGTCTGAAGTCCATGTACTTATTTCAGAACGTGGCGCAGAACTATTGAATATTGAGCTGGGACTTCAGCCTTCGTATTTTAAAGGTGAGCATGTTACTTTGCACAAGCCCACAAAGATAAACACTTCAATTGCCAGTGGTTCTTTTCGGATTGATGGCATGGCAATCGTACCTGCTAGCATGGGCACGTTAGGCAGAATTGCCGCTGGGGTTTCAGTTAACTTGATTGAACGAGTAGCGGATGTCATGTTAAAAGAAAAGCGTAAGCTGATTGTCGTACCCAGAGAAGCACCACTTAGTACAATTCATTTAAAAAACCTTCTCTCGCTGGATCAGGCAGGTGCGTTAATACTTCCCGCTTCTCCAGGATTTTATCAGGGGCAGAATTCTGTGGATAGTTTGGTGGATTTCGTTGTGGCAAGAATAATGGATCAGTTGGGGGCCGAACAGGACTTGATGCCTCCTTACGAAGTCTGAAAGTCTGGGTGAATTATAATGATTTATCTGGATAATGCCGCAAGCACGCCAATGGACCCGGCGATCATTGTCTTACTGCAGGATTACATGCGAGATCAATTCGCGAACAGTGGAGCGGTTTATGGCATTGGGCTTGATGCTAAAAATAAAATTGAGGAAGCCACTGAAACCATAACTGCTGCATTAGGAATCCCTTCATCACATAACCTTATATTCACAAGCGGGGGAACAGAATCGAACAATCTTTTTATTAAAGGACTCTGTTCTCCTGATAAAAAGACAGCTTATTCAGGATTAGAACATCCCAGTATTGTTGAAACCCTGAAATCGTTTAAAGCGTTTGACAATGAACCATTTTCCTTGTTGGAGTTTAGCAAGGAAGGTCGACTTAATTTATCCTGCCTCCCCTTGCTAAAAGAAAAGCGAATCAGGCTTCTTTGTCTTTCGCATGTGAACCATGAACTAGGTACAATTAACGATCCAGCTCTACTTATTGCCAAGTTGAAAAAAGATGCTCCACAGACGCGACTTTTTTTAGATGGGATGCAGGCGATTGGGAAAATAAAAATCGATAAATCGATGTGGCTAGGTTTGTCGGGTTATTCTTTGTCTGCGCATAAAATTCATGGACCTAAAGGGATTGGATTATTGGTCTATGATTCCAAGTTAACGTTGAACCCACATTTGCACGGTGGTAAGCAACAATTTGGAGTTCGCGCCGGAACTCTTCCCGTCCCTTTAATTATGGCCTTTGCAAGGACTATTAAATTAGTAACAGCGCAACAACAGGAAACAGAGAAGCACTTGTTAAAGCTCCATACCTATCTTGTGGAGGAGTTACGGAAACTTGGCCTTCCATTTGCAATTAATTCATCATCCGGTGATTTTCAGTGCCCATCAATTGTTAACTTCAGCCTCCCGCCAGTGGAAGGAGAGGTGATGTTGCATCATCTGGAAAAGCAGGAGATTTATGTTGGTATGGGTAGTGCCTGCAGTGCTAATTCGAAAGAGCCTTCAAAAATTTTAATGGGAATAGGTTTGACTGAAGAACAGGCACGTTGCAGTCTCAGAATATCTTTTTCACGGAATAATAATTTTGATGAGATAGACAAATTTCTTCAGGCTCTTAAAATTTCCTATCAAGCATTATTCTCTACTTTTTCAAAAGGAACGTTAGATCGATGAGTGATCAAAGAACAATATTAGTCCGTTATAATGAGATTGGATTAAAAGGGCGGAATAGAAAATATTTTGAGAAAACACTAGTTAAGAATATTAAACGCTCTCTACCTAAAGATAAAGGCATAGCCTATCGTGTTCCCAGAGGCAGAATTATGATTGACCTCCCAGTCGCGGTTGCTGATGAATATGCTGATCGGTTGAAAAAGATTCCAGGTATATCTTCCTATAGTATTGGAATTTCTATGAACCCTGACTTTGATGAAATGGCTGAGTTGGGTATTAAGTGGATTAAACCTTTATTACAGCCGGGAGAAGAGTTTAAATTTTGTGTAAGAACTCGTAGGTCGGTTAAAACTTTTCCTCAAACCTCTCCTGAAATAAATTGTGAGGTAGGGTCCCGCATCATGTCTCAACTCGGTCCTAAGGGGCTTGTTGTGGGTATCAAGGAGTCTCAATTTACTCTTGAAATCGAGATTGGTATGAGTGACACGGTAGTTTTTCGAAATAGGGAAGCGGGGTTATGTGGATTGCCGGTTGGTAGTTCGGGTAATGTGCTGTGCCTATTGTCCGGGGGTATTGATAGTCCAGTCGCTGCATATATGATGGCTTGTCGAGGCTGCAGGGTGCACTTTGTTTATTTTGATAACCAACCTTTCTTAGGTCGAGGTGGATACGACAAGGTTTTAAAGTTGTCGAAGATTGTAAATGGCTACCAGGGGAGGGCAAAATTATTTGTCGTTCCTTTTCAAGATATTCAAGTGGCTATACGAGATAATTGTAGAGAGGAGAACCGTATTGTTCTGTATAGAAGGATGATGTACCGTATTGCAAATGAGATTGCGAGGCAATATGAAATGCTAGGCCTGGTCACTGGAGAATCGTTGGGCCAGGTAGCCTCACAAACTCTCGAAAATCTGGCTGCGGTTACGTGTGTAACATCAATGAATATTTTTCGCCCTCTGATTGCAATGAATAAGGAGGTGATCATAAAGCACGCCAAAAAAATCGAAACCTATGATGTTAGTATTGAACCGCAACCTGATTGCTGTTCTATTTTTATGCCAGATAGCCCGGTCACAAGAGGGAAAATCTATATCTTGAAGAATGACGAGGAAAAATATCCGGGAGAAGTTTTGAAAAAAGAAGCTTTGCGTGATATGGAGACTATTAGCGTAGATTTTTTATGATGTCTGTAGTTTTTTTACCACAGGTATTTTGGGAAGTTCTTTTAGCAGATCAAAAATTTTTTTCTTTTCCAAAGGGTGTACAGTTTCGCCTGCAATTTCACTGAGTGGTTCGAGTACAAATCGTCGTTTTGCCATTTCGGGATGGGGGAGGGTAAGGATTTTAGAATCCATTATTATTCCTTCGTAATCCAGTATATCCAAATCAATGATCCTGGGTCCCCATTTTTCCTTCCGAATCCTACCCAATTGTTGCTCAATATTTAAAAGAAGCTGTAGAAGTCCTTCAGGAGTAAGGGTAGTGTGGATTTCTATAGTAGCATTAACAAACCAGGCTTGGTTTTCATTTCCGATGGGTTCTGATTCATAAAGAGACGACTGTGCAGAAACGTTTATAGACTCCGAATTGTTTATGAGTACAATGGCCTTTTCGCAATTCTCTGCTGCCACGCCTATATTAGATCCGATTCCTATCAAAGCTCTGTGTGTCATTGAGCCCTTTCCTAATCAGCCCTCTTTTTTACTCGAATAATTAAATAGGAATACATTATTTTCGAGGGGCTGTGGTTATTTATGGTTAGAATTCAAACTCAACCTTTGAGAGTCGAGCTTTGATTTCACTGATTATCCTTTTTTCTTCCTCTACCCCTTTGGCTGCGAACGTTGCGGAAAATCGGATGTAATGTCCCACATCATCCCAGGGGACCGTGGAAATTAACATTTCAGTGATGAGATATTGAGAAAACTCTTCTCCATTTTCAAAATTTCTACCACCTTTTATCCCTTTGGGTGCTCCAACATATAAAAAGAAGGAGCCTCCAGGCATTGTGGCGTTGAATCCTACCGAGTTTAGAGCATCTACCAATAGGCCTAATCGTCTTTTATATTTAGTAACTATTTTTTTGGTGATATCTGGATTTTCGAGTGCATAAACTCCTGCTTTTTGGATGCCCGCAAATTGACCGGAATCGATATTATCTTTTACATGTGCGATAGCTTTTACGATTAGTTCGTTTCCAACAACAAAAGCGATGCGCCATCCTGTCATGTTGTAAGCTTTGGAGAGGGAGTGAAACTCTATTCCTACATCCATTGCGCCTGGAACAGAAAGGAAACTCTCTGATGTGCCATCGTAAGTAAGAGCTGCATATGCGGCATCTTGCATCACAACGATTTTATTTTCTTTGGCAAATTCGACAACTTCTTCATAGAATTTACGTGTTGCCTTTGCACCCGTTGGGTTGTTCGGATAATTAAGATATAAAATCTTTGTGCGTTTTAAGGTGTTGGCATCTATGCTTTTAAGATCGGGAAGGAAGCCATTCGCTTCTGTTAATGGCAGGTTTACCACTTCTCCTCCCACGTACTGAGCATGGGTTCCCATGACGGGATAGCCTGGTACGGTCATCAGAATGACATCTCCCGGATTAATAAAAGCCGCTGGAGTCATTGCCAACCCTGGTTTTGATCCGATTAGATGATTGACATTTTTGTCCGGATCCAACCCCTTAACGCCAAATACATTTTCCATGTATTTGCACGCGGCAGTTTTGAATTCCTCTATTCCATTATCCGTGTATCCACGGTTTTCAGGTTTTTCAGCTTCGAGTTGTAGAGTTTTAACCACACCGGGATCAGCCATCTCATCTGGTTCGCCTACTCCGAGGTCGAATAATTCTTTATCGGGGTTAGCATCGAGAGCCGCACGTTTGGCTCTTTTGATTTTTTCGAATTTATAAATTTTTGTGTCTTTGCCGAACTGGCTTCCGCCTAATCGTTCAGAGAATAATGACTGAATATAACCTGACATACTGGAACTCCAATATTAAATTGAGAGATAAAAGGATAAGAGAAAAGAAGGCTCAATCTAGCCAAAATCACTTACCCTGTCAAGAGGTTCTGGGTTTATTAAGAAGTTTGTTTGTTGGATACTCCTGCGCTTTGGAACGTTGCCATTTCTTTGTAAATCTTGATTGCTGATTGGATAAGGTTAACGGCTAATAAGGCCCCAGTGCCTTCACCTAATCGCATATTCAAATCGAAAAGGGGAGGATACCCCAATAGTTCAAAAAATATTTTGTGCCCTGGTTCAGTTGACCTATGGGATGGAAAAATATAATCACCTGCCGATGGACTCATTTTTAAGGCCAGTGCAGCCCCCGCACCTGAGATGAAACCATCTACTACAACAGGAATTTTTTGAGCAGCTGCTCCGAGTATTAAGCCTGCGATACCCCCAATTTCGAAACCACCCACTTTTGCAAGAATATCAATCGGATCATCAGGGTCAGGTTTGTGTAGATCGATTCCTTTTATTATTATAGATATTTTTTTTGTTAAGGTTGAATCATCTATCCCTGTTCCACGCCCTGTAACATATTCAACCGGTGTGTTCCCAAGTATTGAGAATATAGCTGAGCTTGGAGTGGTATTGCCAATTCCCATTTCTCCCGTTGTTAGAATATCGATCCCCTTTTTTGCAGATTCTGTGGCAATTTCAATTCCCGTTACTATAGATGTTTCAGCTTGGGAACGTGTCATACTGGGTTCTTTAGAAAAGTTTTTAGTGCCTAAAGCTATTTTTCGATCCAAGAGGTTAGGGTGGCTCTCGAATTGAAAATTGACTCCTATATCAACAATCGTTACCTCTGCATTTATGTGATTCGCAAGTACATTTACGGCCGCACCTTTATTTAAAAAATTTATTACCATTTGGGCTGTTACTTCACTTGGGTAAGCACTGATACCCTCTGCTGTCACTCCGTGATCTGCAGCAAAAACTACAGTGGAAATTTTTTTCAGTGTTGGAGATTCATTATTTTGAATAGCGACATATCGCTTAGCAAGCTCTTCTAATTTGCCGAGACTGCTGGGCGGCTTAGTGAGGGAGTCCAGATGAGCTTGTGCTTTATCTAATAGGTTCGATGAAACGGGTTGTATTTTTTCAAGAGTTTGGGAAATAGTTTCCTGCATATAATAATAAAGTGTAGTGAGTGAGATAGGATTATATTATTTGGTTCGTGTTTATCATAAAGACAACTGGTTAAGAGTCGTCTTCATCCTCTTCCGGTTCTAATCCGGCTGCTTTTTGTGAATAACGAAGGTATTTTATAACTTCAGTGATTTCTTCGGCGCTAATATTCTTCCTCTGAGGAGGCATTTTATCAGTGCCATTTAATATTGTTTCGCTAATATTATCATCGGTGAAATTGGGAGCCAGATACTCTTCGTCAATCAGCCTCGGTGCTTTGGTATGTTTTCCCATTCCATCTGTCCCATGGCAATTTGAACAAATTTTATGGAATACATTTTGTCCTTTTTTATAAGATTCTGGAACCTCAAGTGTTGCTTTTGGGGTACAGGAGGTATTACCAACTAAGGCCAATGAGACAATTAAAATGAGGCGATTAAATTTCATACGTATTATTCCTTTTTCTTAATAAGGTTTAGATTCTCATCGTGATTGCTGTCTAATTTTACGCAGTCTAAGTCGCCTGATGAATTGGAATATTCCCACCGCATCGTTTAGAAATTTATGGGGGTGATGTTAAAGCTATTGACCCGACCCCGTTATTTATACCAGGTTTAGGATTCAGTTTTCATAATTCATAATTGTGTTTGAAATCTG
>Ga0115000_10000837_pt1 | contig 28098 bp, 35 predicted proteins | sample ArcticOcean_MG_C_6_FD_89690 | JGI IMG/M metagenome (GOLD analysis project Ga0115000, IMG submission 89690) | Marine microbial communities from western Arctic Ocean - ArcticOcean_MG_CB8_128 | ecosystem: Environmental > Aquatic > Marine > Oceanic | place: Arctic Ocean: Canada Basin | collected... | reverse complement strand
TATGTCTAAACAAAGATTTTGAGTTGGGATGCATAGTGTCCAATCTATTCTTGATATAAGAGTTCATTGTCGTCACAACTCCGGTTGATTCTAGATCGTAGGCGCCATTGGGTAAAAATGCACCCCGAATAGTCCTCCTTGCATTTTCAATTTTGCGACGCAGCATATGACCACGCCACCACGATTGGACACGATCGGTTTCCCAATGGGGTGCACACATCTCGTCGTCCCAGGCATAGTCATCGAACACAGGGTCAAATGTATTACACATGGAGAAGATGATCATCCTGAGTCGTACAGAGTATCCCCTGTAAGATCTTTGGATTATCAATGTCATCTTTTCAAAAAGACGGATGCGTTGAGTAACATATAAGTTCATGGAGTGGCAAACGGGAAGTAATGCGATGAGAATTGGGAAGGTAAGAAAACCAACTATGGTATCCCAGCAATTGTCGTTGAGAGTTGTTCCACATGTGCGTTTGCTGTCTACCATGATCACTAGGTTTTCCAATGCGATTTGACAATTAATGTATTAATATTCCAGCTTGGGTTTCCCACACGGTTTGATAAATTTAATTATATTAATATTAAATTGGGTTATTCACCCTGGTTTCCATCACGATTTGATATTTTTAATTATATTAATATAATTAATATTAAATTGGGTTATTCACCCTGGTTTCCATCACGATTTGATATTTTTAATTATATTAATATAATTAATATTAAATTGGGGTATTCACCCTAGGTTCCATCACGATTTGACTTTATTCACTTTCTCAATACACACGATGGTGACACATAGCCTGCGTCCCACAACTAGATCATCAAGAGCTTCTCGTTCAGATCCTCCTATGGACATTACAGAGGAATCCACTGAAGAGCCCATTGCAAGATTGCTGGCTGTCAACTCTCGACTTCAGAAGATGGTCACCGATCAAGCAGAACAATGCAAAAAGATGAAATTGGAATTGGAATTTCTCAAGAGAACTTCTACTACTACTACAGAGTCTGTTGCTGTTGAAGAGTCTACTACTACTACAGAGTCTGTTGCTGTTGAAGCGTCTACTACTACTACAGAGTCTGTTGCTGTTGAAGAGTCTACTACTACTACAGAGTCTGTTGCTGTTGAAGAGTCTACTACTACTACAGAGTCTGTTGCTGTTGAAGAGCATACTGCAGTCATCCCGGAACAGGCTATCAAGAAGAAGAGACCCAGGGATGCAGATCAGATGGTACTGCTAGAGAAGATGTTCACAGAGCCCATGGACACCCAAAACATAGAAGAGTCGACAATGATGGAGAAGCTACTCAAAACAAATCACAATCAACGGAATAGAATTAGATTGGAGTTGAGAAGACATGGAACAGGAATCGACAGGAGTGTCATTATTACCGACATCCTCAATGAGTCTTCAGGAAATGTCTCAAAGCATCCGGTTTGGCAGGATCCGGTTTGGCCAAGAGAAATCCCATGGCCAATTCCAAGGGACTTTTTTGGTGACACTTCTGGGTTTGATTAGAGCCTTTTTGACACAGTCCATGTGTAGTCATATGTTCATTTTTTCAACATTAAATATGGACAAAAATATTTTTTGTGTGTGTGTTACATCACATCATAGTAATGTGTGAACTCCAATGAAGCTGAACCCACATTTTAGTGGACGTGTGTAGGCATAGGTATTGCAGTTAACACTAAGGGCATAACCCAATGCGCTGGGTGTTTCAAGCACACACACAATGTTTGTTTTGGGGGTCACAAAAAAATTGAGTTTGTTTATTTTGTGAAAATAGAGGGTATCTAATTTATCTATGGAAATGTAGATTCAGATCCTAATCCACGCACTTCAAAGAATGGAAGTTTGTCCTTGATGAAGACATGATCCTCCCACACAGTTGTAACCATGTCGAGTCTGTCCTTGCATGCATCCCCACTCGGAATAATATAAAGATCTTCGCAATCTGGTCTCTTCACAAGCTTGGGTTTGAAAACAACTGCACATCTACCAGAAATGCTGATGTGCTTGAGAACTTGCTCTTTGAGGATGAACTGACAGTTGTTCCTCACGTCGAGTACAATGGATTCATCATCGGTAATGCCATGAGAGGTTAGGAGACTCTGCACCCTCCTGGGAGCACCTGGGCACTGGGGTGCAACATTTCTCGGTGGTGGTGATAATGGTGCGTCAGGACCAATCTCCTCATCTTCTTCTTCATCTTCTTCTTCATCTTCTTCTTCATCTTCTTCTTCATCTTCATCTTCTGAAGATTCTCGGGACATCAGGACCACAGGCTTGTTTGCGATCGCAGCAAGACCCTTCTTTGGAGTGAAGTCCATAGCATCACACCGCTGGTTGTCGCGCAGTTGAGCCCTGAGTGATTCCACTTCCCTCTTGAGACTCATAACTTGAGATTTGAGATGCTGGTCTGTGTGATGCCTCAGTGCTTGCACCCTAGGGCCGCCGCTTCCTATGGGCAATGGACGTGGACCTCCTCTGGCTGCTCTTGATTTGGTGCGCATTGTTGTTGATGGTTTTGAGAATATGTAACGTGACCACAACAAATTTGTTTATTTATACATGTTAATCCCACGCGGATGCACTCTATTGGTTGATTTTCTAATAATTTAATATTTCGACCAGGCTTGGATTCCAACTCAATTTGATATTATTTAATAGTTATTATATTGGGCTTGTATTCCAACTCAATTTGATATTATTTAATAGTTATTATATTGGGCTTAAATAATAGTTATTATATTGGGCTTGTATTCCAACTCAATTTGATATTATTTAATAGTTATTATATATTTGGTTTGTGTTCCAACTCGATTTGTATTTGTCACGCATCTTGAGCACAACGCAACAATGTCAGCACTCAACCCTGTAATCGTCGCTGATGACACAATTGAAGAACTTAGTGGTGGTGACTTCTTCCTCGTACCCACACCTGGTCCCTTGTTCATTGAATACCCTGTGCGGATGACTGACAACTCCCAGGCAATGGATGCAAACGATTTGGAGAACAAGATCATCAATCATGGCCTCTCACCTGCTATGGATACTCAATCGAACAGATGGGTGCCCCTCCGCAAGATGGATCGGATCTCTTTCAGATGGCAAGACAGAAGGTGTTATTTGAAGTCTGTGACCAAACATTTGAGGACAGCAGAACAGGATCAGAATAAGTTTGGACCCGTCAATGATCGTCAACGTGCTGTGTGCATCAAGGGTAGCAATGCTTGCACAGATGCAGAGAATATGTCATGTGAGTTGTCAACACACATAGATGGGACGATAGAGTCAGAAGTGATCCATTTACCGGAGGAAGAAGAAGAAGAAGAAGAAGAAGAAGAAGAACCACAGGCAGAGGCATCAGTGTTGAAGCCCAAAGAAGAGAATGCATTTGATGAGCTGGTCAAGAATGCTGCAATCATCAAGAACTGTGTCGAGGAGACCAAAGGTGCAAACAAGCGAATGGCAGAGGAGATGGAGTGTTTGAAAAAGCAACTTGCAGACAAAGTTCAGAAGATTGAAATGCTGGATGTGTTCAATCAAAATAGTGATCTGCTGATATTGAAGAATTGGCTGCACATGCATTGGGATCGCCTGTGGTTCACAACAACTACAGGTGATGGCCGCCCTGGAAACCCAAAGATCAATGTACTGAGGCAGGTTTCAAGCTGCATGGACATATCAAGCCTTGATGTTTTTGAAAAGACACAAGATATGAAAATCATCATTGACATGTACCAACAGGATGGATGTGTTGAGATTCGCTCTATGGTCATGGCTCAGAGCACAATCCTCTTGATCCATCTGGGTGCTGATGCTGAGGAGTTCAGTGTGTATTTCGGTATTGGTCAGAACCAGGGGTTGGACCAGCCGCAGGCGATCCACGAGTGCAGTGTCATTGCAAAGAGTTTTCCATTTGCAAACCTGAACATTTACGATGGATTTCCATTGCTATCGGAATGGAATAGGGAGAAGAGATGGGGTGGTGTATGCAGCTGCACATTGTGTAAGATTGTGCCGCTTCTTCAACGGACGTTGACATTATCTGCTCGCACACCATGTCCCTGGACATTTACCAACCCAATTCTCCTTGACATGGGGATTGAAGGCAGTTGCAATCATTGCATGGCACCATATGATCTGGGTGAACACAAGCCACGCAATTATTGTCCCTCGGATTCCAAGCATCTGGTGTGCGGAAAGTGCTTCTCTTCTCAAGGTTTTAGGAATCTTCTGAATATTACTCCGATGTGCCACAAGTGTGCAAGACCCACTGGTGATCTCAGCATTCATGATGACTCCTCACTTGTCATGGGTTTACTCAAAGCCCAGGCAAAAAAGTATGAAGTGTAGAACAATTTTAGTAGAACATTTGTAGTATGATCTAGTATGGATTTTCTCCTGAAATAAAGATGGTGATGTGTTGCAAAACTAAAAATTCCTTGAAGACTTTATAAGTGCACCAAGTATCAGTCGGCATCACACACACTGTTTGTGTTAACTGCAATACCTATGCCTACACACGTCCACTAAAATGTGGGTTAACCTTGGTTGTATGTAACTCATCACTGTGCTGAGGCCGGACATACGCGCAGACTAATCGCAAAGAATGAAGTAGAGGGTGGATTCTGCATTTTATTGATGATCACATCATACGCCTTTTCTTGCTACGAAGCAACGAATCATATTCGATAGAATTGCATGGGTAATACTCATGATCATCTAATATCTGGCGCTTGATAATCCTTGATGAGGCTGGGTGCAAGATGTGACAAATATCCAAAAGTCGTGTCTTGATTTCTCTAACATCTGAAACTCCGCAATTCTCTGTGTTCATGTCCCAGGTGTGGGGGTTGACTGGCTTGTGAACATTGTCAATGATCTTGTTTGCATTGAATCTCTTCCTGTTCCAGAATCTCATAGAATTGCAGTTGTCAGTCTCATGTGGGGAGGGATTATTGGTGTCTGCCGATGAAGGTCCACTCTCTGCGTTCCACAGCACGTCATCGTCTACATTGTAAGATTCCACCGAGCTGTAGAACAACACACGTAGCCTGATGCAATATCCCCGTGTGTAGCGTTGAATGCAAATTGCGGATTTCGTTTCTTTCGTGTCTAACTCATTGCGATGGTACATGACCATGAAGCGCATCCATCTGGAGACAACACCTTCAGGGACGCCGACTCTACCTCCCATAACTTTAGAGATGACGATAAGCAAATTGAATGCATAATAGAAGCAATGGCTAGTGTCCATGATCACCAGCACCCAGTCAATTGGAGAATTCTCATTGGTTTTCTTTATTTGAATTAACTTATTATTAAGTTGTGGACCATATTGGCCTGGGTCAGTTTTCCAACACAATTTGTATTTTTTGTATATTTTTAATAACTGAATCACAAATTACACATAACAATCATCATGATGAAGAAGAAGCAGCAGCAGGCATCAATTAATAACGATGATGGATACCTAGTGCTTTCGTTGGTGCATCAGTTCAAAGTACAAGAATCAAGGAGTGACATTCGCAAGTCGCTGTTCAGATACAAGACCATATGCATGGTTTTGAAACCGAATGTGAACACAGTGGGATTGTTTGAGAGCCTTGGTTTGTTTGAGGGCCCATTCAAAAAGAAATTCAATGCCACATCGTATGATCTATGCATTGGTCTCTGCAAGGTTCTTCGGTGGCAATACATAAGGGAGATGTTGTCACTGTTGCACCAAGTGTTCCGTCTCTGTAATGTGTGTAAAAACATCAACATTGACGACACATTTGTTCAAGGCGTTATTGGAGAGATGCCCGTGGACTTCAAGGAGTTGCGCTTCACTGTGTCGTGCCCCTCTAATCCAACCACTACTACTAAGTTGTATGATATGGTTGGTACGTTCTCGCTAAGTTCTCGCGAGAGTGTGGACATCCTGCACCATCTGTGTTTGAGGTCGTATTCTGCGTTTCCGGAAGCTCCCATCAGTCGCTTGAGTCCCCGTATGGTGGTTGAACGAATTGAAACCATTGCAAAATGCATCTCAATGGAGGGGGGCGGCAAAGATGGTTCTTCTGTATGTGACATCATTGACGAGATCGTTTTGGATCACAAACCGATAGAGTTGTCAGTGTTTCGTTCATGGGTTCGCAACAATAAGAATGCAGAATCAATCAAATCCATGTTACTGACCGCCAGTGAAGATCAGATCGAGAAAATTAGGAATGAAGTGACAAGGGATATTTCACCTTTTCAAAAAAGAGGCAATATTATTGCTATTCTCAAGAAGAAGAGACCAACAGGATAAGGAAAACAAGAAAGCACTCAGTAGCAACACGCATGTATTTTGTGGCATCCATAAAAACGTTCAAACGATTTATTGATATGCTTTTTCATCAACAAACATGTCAAAAATATCCTCGATTGTCAAGTGATTGTTATGACGCCAGCTTTCTGTCACACCAGGCCAAGACCATTCTTCGGGAGATTCGAAACATAACAACTCGTCGTCCATGATTTCTGTCTGTGTAGCGACATCGGCGAACGTGCGCTTCTTCTTCTTCAATTTCTTGGATGGCTCGATGACATTTGCAACCACCACACGAGGAATTGGTGGAAGAAAGGAACAGAATTTGCAGATTGACACACCAGGCACCATAAATAGATCACGGGAACAAGCAAACGTGTGGTGGCAGGTTGTACCACAGCAAAAACAACGAAGGTATGATGAGCATGTTATGCCTGTTGCACATGTTGCACACTTCATTTTTTTCTGAAAGTTAATCGCGACGTGTTCGTATATATACGAAAATGATCAAAATCTTAAAAATCTCGACACCCTTATACTGACCTTTATACGGGATATAAAATATGATTGGTTGGAAAATATCCCATGGATCTATGGGAAAAATCCCATAGAATTTATTACTTTATGGGATAGTTTTTTACGACCGAAACGATGTATTGGTATACAGGGGGGGGTACAGTGTCGTACCCAGACCATAATATATTTTTTTTTTTAAAAATCCCATAGATCCCATAGATTTGAAACAAAGTTTTACTATGTGACCGTATAAAGGTCCGTATAAAGGTACATACGTAAAAACCTTTTGTTCAAATCCACTATGAAAAACTTTTTCAAATCTATGGGATCTATGGGACACGTCCACTAAAGTGCATTTTATTTTATGGGATTTTTTCACACCGCGTGACGAAACGATGAATATAGGGCACCCCCCTCGAAAATAAAGACCATACATTTTTCAAATCTATGGTCTTTATGTCCGCAGATTTTGGATTTTCTCTACGAACCAATGAGAATGCAGCATTTACGATTTCGACCAATGAGAAGCCAGATACCAATTACAAAAATATTTTGATGTTTCTAAGAAACTACGAAAAAAATCTAAACGTTTAGTACAATTAGCTATGGTACAATTTGTAAAAGGGCCACCGTTGAGATCACCTTCACCAAAGCAAGTAGAATGGGTGCGGCAGTTGAAAAGGGCTCAACTGAGTCTGACTAAGCTTCGTGCTATGATAAATACGAGGGCTGTGGGTAGTAATGATGTACTCGCTTACAATACTTACAACATGGTAAGGCTATTTATGGGGCCCGGGGACCGTCATGGGTTTAATTTTCTGCCTACTGGGATGTGGTATGTCAATAATATTCTTCAATCGAAGCATTTTGGGAGGTCGAAGCAGCGACAAAAGAAGGGTGACTTTGTGTATTGTGAGGGCATGGCGGAATTTGACAAAGGTCGGGGTTGGATTCCATACAATTTACAAATATGTGACGATCAGAAAGTGGCAGCGGGATGTATCAATCGACCGGATACGGCAATTTTTACAAGGCAATTTCGTTTGAAGTACCCAAGTTGATCCTAGAAATCCGTTTGTGAGCTCGTTCCGTGGATCCCACTGGGTCGCTTCCAGGGGGTTCCAGGAGGCAAGAGGCGTATATAAAAGATATCGCACGAATTGCAGACGAATTATGAGTTTTCCAAGAAATCACGGGATTCACCGAATTCACTGAATTCACTGCATTCACTGCATTCACCACCCCCATCATGTTTACAACAACATCGCGCCAGTAAACCACCCAGCCCACACCCACACACATAATCCACACCAACAACAAACGACACCACCACAACAACACAACACACAACAAATGCAGATCAATAAACTGCGCGCATCTCGTGTAATTTTATAATTACGTTACCATTGACTTTGATTTTATGTTGTTATTTATTATATACATGCATCGAAAATGCTAAGCCATTCTTTCTTGGTTGAATTTGACAACTTATGTACGAATCTTGAAAATAACATGGAAATATTACGTACACAACAAAATAATCTAATTGAACAAACAAACAAATTAGAGCGACAAATAGCTGCATCGAATAATAAGTTGAAAACAATCGAGGAAGTTGTTGAATTACTTGACAATGAATGTAATGATTTCCGCAACAGCAAACAAAATAACAATTAAAATAACAATTAAAATAACAATTAAAATATATTATTGTTGAAAAAAACCTGAACGTTTTATTACTTTGTTTGCAATTTATTTATTTTATATGTTTCATTGTGTATTCCCATGTCATGTGCATTGAGAACACCATCATATTATAGAAATGCACGCATAGGACAAAGGAGGTGTGGTAGGAGATGCACACGGTCTACTAGATGCATCGCATTAATACCAACCCAGGGATTGACACAATGCTGCGTGTGCACTCGGCACGAAACCGGGGTTTGTCATCATCACAGGAAACGCATCAGTACATTCCCAGGCCCAAAACAAGAGCCGTTTTACACAACGATAAATCGATTAGAAGATCTTTCATCCATAGGACAGGGATTGGATTTACGTATCAGCACACTACCAAACTCAGGGTTGGGGGTTTTCAGCACCCGCTACTTCAAAAATGGGGATGTGGTGACATGGTATGATGGAAGTGCATTTGTGCCATCCGGAGTGCAAACATCACAGAATTTCTTGCAACAGCCAAGAGCATCTCACATTCTGTACGTGCGGGGGAGTATATACGCAATAGACGGTGCAAAGCCAGCAGACAATGCATCTGTTAATCAAAGTAGGGCAAGATTTAATCTTAGTGGTGCTGGAAGCCTCATGAACTCCCAGCGTGGCCAAGCTGCAAATGTCAGTTGTGTGGTTCGCGATGAGACTCTATCAATGCCCGTGTCCACTCTTCACAACAATGGCGGTAACCCTAGTAGTTTGCCTGTCCCTTATGTGAAATTTTACGCCAAGAGGGACATAATACCAGGCGAGGAGTTGTTTTGGGATTACCCATGGGATCGTACATAAGACTTATTTATATCACATAAGGACGCGGCCTATCCCCATAATATGGATCATAATCATCAACCGTTTCATCCCAATTTGCCAGCCAATTGAATGGTATTGGTTCGAACAAACCCTGTCTGTACCTCCGGTGTGCCTCTCTTCTATTTGCCTGCCCTGCAATGCTCACATCTTCCATTAGTTGTGATCTTGAATTCACATATTCTGGTGTTTGTGATAATTGCTGCTCATAAAGCTCTGGAACATCAATGTACCCAGTGATGTAACCCAGATCCCGTGATAATTGCTGCAATGCAATTCTATAAATGTTGTATCTGATGTTTTCTGGAAGTTTGTCGAATTGACTCTGATTGATGTTCCTAGATTGTATTTTGAGTTGTATGTCTCTTGGGAGGTTGTCCCACAAGGATGCCTTATTTGAATGAACTTTCTGCCCCACAAGAAATAGAAAGGATATGAGTGCGAGCACTACTAATATTATTTTTGTGGTCATCTTTACATAAACAATATTTTTTATTATTACTCTTTTTTTAGTGTTTATTGTCTGCAAAATTTGTCGTTGTGACAAACATTACACATTTTTTTGTATGAGGCACTATCATTATGTTGCAGGTATTGCAAAAGGGTCATGTTCCTAAGCATGGCCAGATAATCATATTTCTGTCTAATTTGTTGTATGACTTTGTGTTGCTCGTATTCCATCATTTTTAACTCATTTTCGATATTTTTAATCTCTTGATTCCTTCTATTGTTGTATTTGTTGAGCTTACCTTCTGTGCCTAAGTCTCCCTCCCAAAAAACATCCCTGCTCACAAATACACCATCCCCCATGTCACACACCGGTACTTCGGGTTCAATGATTTCCCATTTCTCATGTACACGAGGATCACTTATGTCCAGTGCGTCTTCTTTTGACAACAAGCCTGTGTTTTGTTCATGGTTACTCTTCTTTAGTCTGAAAACCAATACGAGAAGCACCACAAAAATCACAAATATGTCTCTGCGTTGCATTTATTATACACATACCATTTGTTATTTTTTTTTGTTTCACATTTTTTTTGTATTTTAGTTATTATTGACAACAGGTGATGATTTTTTCCGCTACACATTCTATGCAAGCACCCACTACTAATTATTCAATGAACAACCCACTAAGAGTCAGGGAACTGTCATGGGCCCCAAATATACTTGATAATTTGCACGAGGGGCCAGACACATTTGGACTCTATGATTTTGACGGGCTCGGTGTTCCGCGAGCCCCAGAGGGGATGCATACCATACCACAACATGGGGAACATAGTAGACAACAAAGACGGACATGGAGAACATCAAGACATAGACAACCAGAAAGCTACAATGCAGTTGGCATGGATTATGAAACTGCTGTGCGGTCTCTTAATTCTGACGCGGTTAACCCTCTTGGGGAAGACTACTCTGATCAATTTGCTGGCGATGAAATTGATAATAATGTGTTTGGAGGGTGGCATTTTCAAACAATGGATGGAGAATGGGAGCGTGGTATGAGTGATTATCGATATGGGACAACAGAAAGTGATTGGTATGATCTTCCAAGTAAGCGCCAACTGAGTAGGCTTCCAATGAATCGCCGAAAGAAGAGGAGGAGGAATACATTCGGGCTCTCTGATGATACAAGTCCCACCAGACCAGGTTTGTTTTTGCTGGATTGGTTTCAAACTCCATTTATATTATGATTTTAGTGTCTTACATTCTATTCACATGGTTGTATTTTTAAATCATATTTGATCCGTACACGGATGCCGCCACAATAACGGCAATGATGATACTTGAAGTCAATGGGACCTGATTGTGATGCACGAGCATGTGCATAATCTGCCCCTTGAAAGGTAGATTTTTGGCACCGGTCGGTGGCTTGATCTCCGACGCTGTAGCCAGTGGTCTAAAAAGCATGGGCAACAAGAGATTTAAAAGAATCGCAACAAGCACCTGTTTTTGCATCTTAATAAACAACAAACAAATAAAAAAATGCCTGAAAAAAATTCAGTTAGGGTTAGGATCATAACCACATCCAGGAGAATCCCCTGGAAATTGCCAATCACATAGTCGGCAAAACTGACAGCGCCTCCCACTCATGTCTATCTGACCATCAAGAAACATAGGAGGACAACCAGGAGACCTATTATCATATAATTGCTTTGGGGCAGCGCTGCTGCTGCATTTATGTTCCTGCGATATATATTATTTAGGCCCTAAACTATTAATCTACCTGTCTGACTTTGCCCTCCATCTTATACACTAGGTCCCAGTCTTGGTCTGTCATGGGATTGTCAAAGAAGAAAGTGTCATTGTTGTTGTTATCGGCGGATTCAATTTGTTGAGTTCCCAATTGTCGAGTCACTGTTTTTCCTTTTTTGTATGCATGTTGCAACCACTTTGTAGTTTGTGCAAGCATGTTCTCAAATGTTGGTAATGGACCTAGAATTTCCAACTGTACCATTATTTGGCATAGTCCACCATGACTGTATTTGGAACATGTTCCACCTCTGGGATACCTCATCCCTTTGTATTCAATCTGCTTGACAGTTGGATCCATGGCATGTATTGTTTGATAGTATTCAAATACACGGTCATAAAACTGCATCTGTCCAGGGTATGTTTCAACATGATTGGGTTCAATTAGATAGGCATCCCAGTAATCACCCATGTTGTGCAACAAGATTTTGTTGGCATGTGATCGGGGAAGTGCCGCCACACTTTCATACAATACAATACCAGGGGGGATAACAAAGGGTGCATTACTTGTCATGCAGCTATTGGAAAACATCACCTGAATCAATGCATGTGCAAAGTCTTCAGGTGATGTCGTTTCCATATCAATGAGAAGTCTAGACTCCCCTCCACAAATAATAATATCCAAAGACATCTGTTCTTGGCTTATTGGATCATTTACACTATGGTACGGCCAATGTAGATCGTATCCTTTGAGCATATCCAATGCAATTACAAATATAAATGTGTCCATGTCTTTGTTCATTCTAGGAGCCCGACCTGTTTCTCTCAACCCTCTTAATGCATTAAAGAAATGTTGCTGGTAATTTCGTGATTTAGTAGCTGTTGCACCGGGTGGGTAGCCTATCATGGCTTGAAAATTTTGCATCGCGCGCTGCTGCACACTGCTCAACATCTTCCCTTGGGGAGTTCTAATCGCAACATATGTGGTTGGTTGCAAACTCAAGTCAATCATGTCTATGTAACTCTTCAAAGATATACCTAATTTTGCCTGAATTGCATCATCTGATTGTATACTACCATGATAATTATTGCGCTGGGCAGTTTTTGTATTCATGGTGTTTTTTATGCTATGTATTTTGTTCACATGCTGTCTTTTTGAATTCAAGAGGAATAACACCACCAACAGCACATAAATGAGCATCTAATCTATACACTAATTGTTATATATTTCTTTTTACCCCCCCTCAATCATATTTTGTGTTTTGTTGGCAAACTAATTTACTAACTTTTTAATCATCTGACCTGTTCCTTGAACTGGGATGTAACCATTTCGATGCCACACATTGGCAGCATGTTGGCTGGCTGGAGTTAGCATCACATTGACACCATTCAGAAGTGCCGTGGATTCCACAAGTTCTGAGAGAATTTTCCCACCCTGGTGTACACCATGCATCGACTCCTCCCAATTCTCTCCTTGGGTGTTTGCTTCACTATTACATATCAAATGGGTGTAGAAGTGCTCTGGGATAATTCCTCCCATTACTGTCATGTCTTCTGGAACATGTTGAAACACAGCAATACTTGAAACAAATGCACCACGTTTGTTATACATCATATCGACATCGGCTCTTTTATCGACAAGAACATTGCTCCAATCATCAGGCAACGGGGCTCGGATTTGCACAGGGCTAATATGTGCCATAGTGACATTGTCTCTGTCCTCCATAACATCCTTGATGTATCCTGGGTTTATGACATTTCTGCAAACGTAGTTCATATGATCAAAATTATTCTGAGAATTAGAGAACATATCGTTGATATCTTCGGTGTTGAGATACCTGACCCCTCTCTTGTTGATAGATTCTGCTGGCAATAAAACATATCCATTTACAACCGAGTGTTGGTAGTTATCTATGGGCATTTGTGTGGGAGAAGGACGTCTATGCAACAATGCATTACTATTGAACTGAGCATTGACATTGAACATAGTCTCCTTCTTTATCTTAATAATGTGTACATTTTTTTTTTATTCATTTTTGTTGATAGACCACCACATAAATAAAAAAAAACATATACTGGTACCAACTATTTAAATGCCACAAGGTTTATGCTCAAATCCAATTGCTCATGTGTGGGGGGACATGACCTTACCCAAAGAATTTGAGGGTTCCTGTGTGAGAGTGTATGTTCCACATTGGGATGGTAGCGAAAAACATTATGATGTCATAGCAGGTGGCACACTACCAGACCATGGAAATTGTTCTGAGGTTGCCAAAGAATTCAATGATCCCGTGAAGCAGTGGGTCTTTTCTGGAACTGGGTATTGTGGTTTGGGAGAACCAGGAGGTAATCCGGATGGGGTCAGTAAACTGAAATATTTGACTGGTTTGCGTTTGGGTTGTTTGGGGCATGACGTGTGTGTATGGGCAAATTGCGGGGATGATAGAGTAAAGCCCGCTTATGGTTATGCGTTGGAACATGGATACAACTTAGAGGGGCGATCAAATGTTGCACCTAACATCTTTGGTTATGAATTGCTGGCAAACGTTAGTCAATCAAAAGAAAGTCGAGCAAATACACTAAAATTGGGAGAACCGATATGTGGGAAGGCTCTTTCTGATACTGAAAGTGCATTTGGGATTGGATTCACAAGAACTTGGTGCCCACCAGGTTTAAAGTCTTCAAATCCACATTTCGGAATTTTAGGTGGTGACTGTATGGATAGCAATGGAAATAGGCTGTTCAAAGAGGGTGTAGGAACATATGATCAAATGCAACGAGAAGAGAGGTTTTGGGCAAGGAATCCTCAGCTAATCACATGGTAATAAAAATATAATTACTTTATGAATCATCACCACTCCAATTCATGTCGTCCAATGGCGGGGCGCGGAACAGGCGTACGGGTGACAAAATTGATTGGGATTTTTCCGTGTATTTAAAACAGGGGAATCCCATTTCTGACAAAGATGGCATGTATCTGTTTAGATTTGCGTATTTGTTCTTGTCACCTTTGCTGCCAGGAGTAAAATATTTGGTCTTATTTGGAGTTTGCCGCTCATAAAGGCATTGTGGGTCAAATGTATCCTCTCCCCAGGTACGAAAGTGGGGTGTTGTTGAAAAGAATTGATAATGATTTTGGGAATACATTGGGGGGGTCTGTCCGGATGGTATCCGTGGCACTGCGTTATTTAGCAAAACTAGATCAATGTCTTGAAATAGCGGCGTGGTTTCCTCGGTCAGACGATGACCCATAAAAATTCTGAGTTGTGGTTGGCTTTTTTGTACCCCACCCGCAACCGAGTGCAGAAGTCTCTGGTAGAAAATAAGCATATGACCAGGGGGGATTATGAAATAACCGCGAGGATCAGTATTCATGGTACCAATTTTCATATTTGCCTGTGCTTTCAAACGTTCCTTCACGTTTTGATTTTTGATTTCTACATCCGAAAGTGTAGCAAACCCACCACCCTTCTTTTGAGCCCTCATAGCCGTTTCACTAGAATGAGAACCCGCCAATGCTATAAAGAACGTATCTTGGTCACTCAAATTTAACCACCCCCCAAAAATCTCATCCGATGTCTTCCCATCATGCAATGTTTTGGGTAATTTACGCAAATTGAATTTGGGGCCATCGTACACATCCCTATGCCACTGTTCCTTTGACACTGTTCCAAAATCCTTGCATCTTATACACACACGATCTAACAACGTCTCAATACGTGTATCCCGACTCATTTCCTTATGAACAGCAAGTGCACGAAAAAGTGGTTTTACAGTTGTTTTGTGAATATTTAAACGTAGTTGTTGCATTGTGGGGTGATGAAAACTAGAAGGGTTGCCCAGTGCACCAAACCCCCCCAGAACTCTCTGTGTTGTCTTGCCATGTTTGACATATTCAGGCATCTCGTCTAGTGCTTCCCATACCATATTTTCCCATTTCTGCCTTGACAGATCATTAGTGAAAACTGGAACTGACACAGCCCCATATTTATTCAGAACACGAGCTGTGCTTTCAAAGTTACGCATGGTAATGACTATACGATAAAAAAAAATAGGATTTGTAAAAGAAGTTTGTGGATTTACATGGTGAAGTCAGTTCTTATTCGCCTCTTCAACATAGGTATTGGCTCTTCAATGATAGTAGGCTCCTCAATACCGTATCCGTATGCACATAAAATGTCAATGTCATTTGCAAAACATTTTTTTCTCTTCTTGTTCCCCGATAACAGTATTTCTGAAATCATCAACCAATGATTCCAGTACTCGCCAAGTCGATGCATGGCCTTAACAACACGTTTGCTTTCATCAAACCCTAAACCAACTACATTGTTCCATCCATAGATCTCATGAGACTGATTTGTATTCTTCCATTCTTCCAGAATATTACTCACACGAGCTCTGTCCGCATGTGATAGACTCGCGTATGCAGTGTCTTCAATGATGATGTGCATCAATCCAAGACTTTGCAAATATTTTATATGTTTCGCAAACCGTCTTGATTGTGCATCAGGGTCATTCGCACCACTTCCTGTGTCAGCCCCATACGCCATGAAAAAATGTTGCTGTTGTTGGTTTTGTTTCCTCGTCACGATTACCACCATCATAGCAAATATCACCATTATCATCAATGTTTTCATCTTTTCATTCGTGTGTTGATAAAATGCTAATATCTTTTTCTCAACCTTGGTAACCCCACATTATAAAAAATAAATTAGATATTGTTGAATGTCATTGCCAGATCTGGACCCCATTCTTTGAAATCGTCTGTGATGTTGGGTGTGCCCATGTTTGGTAGGTCCATAATAAAACATGCATCAACAATTGAGAAAAATGAAATTTTCGTTCGCTCCAGAAATCAAATGCTGCAAAAATGTCATAATCAAGGATAGTAAGATACACGGAAAAGGATTATTTGCCACACAAAAAATTAGGGAAGGAACCGTTGTTGCATTTTATGACGGCATCTATGTCGATTTTGAAGATGACTGCGATTTTGAAGATCGTGTCATGGTTTCAGTTTGTTCCGGAAGTTGCGATTATGTTCAAAATTTATGTGATTCCGAAAGAATCTGTGTATTAGCTGGATTCCCAAATCCCTCAAGAAATCGATTTGGAATTGCAACTTACGCTAACACAGGGTTTGTGAACACAAAACCAGACATAGAAGAGGCTGCCGACATAATCAGATGCAATAATTTGGACCACGGAAGTTATCTAATAGACAACAAAGTGGGAATACAATACATAGCCTGCAGAAACATCAAAGCAGGAGAAGAACTTTGTATTAATTATGGGTACGGGTATTGGAAAGATAAACACAAACAAGTCAAAGTTGAAGGTCTTAAAGTTTTGCAGGAACGATTTGGCATGAATGATGACATGCAACTTAATTTCAACAAATGGCAAAGGGAGTTCACAACCATGAAAAACGAAATTGCAACCATCAACTCAATGTACAGTACAGTTGCAAGGCAAGACCAATCTCTTTGAAAAGCGGTTTGGTGATTGCCGTCATTGTTTTAGTTTGTCTACTAAATATTGTTTGAACTCCGACATAGACCCCACGGGAGCATTCATGTCAAATAGTATATCTCGGTTATTTAGAACCCAGCCGCAATACTGGTAATCAGATCTGCAAATATCTGAGTACTGGGTCCCTTTGTATTTTCCAAACTTCAGCACATTATTCTCTATGGGTGATGAATTAGGATACAATGCATCACTAGCCAGCATGGTATCCAGTTGTTGCTGGATGTCATTTATCTGTCTCAATCGGGACATTTTAGACATCTTGATGATAATACTTGCTTGTTTTATTTATTATTCCAACTAACTAGCGCATTTATGTTTTGGCGAAAAGGCTATGTATGATGCGATGTTATTTGGAACGTAACAATTTACACCCCGACCATTTTTCAATCTTCGGCTTGAAAAAAAAATATTGATCATTTTAGAAATGAACAGACACACATTGATAATTTTTTTCACCCTTTTTGTACTCGTATCATTGTTCAAAAGAAAAAACACACAACAGCATATGTTTAGGGCTTATGAGGCTGGTTCGGGTAGTGGTGTAAATAACCTGACATTCGGTCAACGGTTTGCTAATGGTGTTCGATTTTTGGAACAGCTTGGGTTGATTGAGTGGATAGAGATGTCAGATGAATTGTACGAGGGGTTATCGTTGGGGTATTATGATATCAATTGGCATTTAATTAAGGGTCGCCCGGTAATTCATGGTGGTCCACTACCCAGTGGAAGTGATGCATTTGAGACAAATTTTAGTGATTCTGACAAAAGGCATGTGATAAAGATCCTTGATGAGTTTGGTTACTACAACGCATACTTAGAAATTGTTACAAACACTAGACCACGCCAAGCCTATAAGGCTATGCAACTTGTTCGAGCTAGCATAGCGGGCATTCCATCAATCCCTTCTGTGCACTATGCATCTTATCCTCAAGACGTCCCATAAAAACTTTCATGAAGATGTTCGGGAATATCAACAGGCAAAATATGGACAATTATCTCCACATAGGTTCGTTTTTGTATGAATAAACCAGTCTATTATCTATAATACTAACTTCGATCTTTAAAGAGTCGCTAGAACGAGGTTGCTTCTCTGATTCCTTTAGAACTTCCAGCAATGCACTACGATGTAGCACTCTATCATCTCGCGCACATTTGTTACCTTCGTTAACAAATGACCCAAAATGTATTATGTTCATCAGTGCCCTCAGTTTTACAATGATCTGTCGCGATTGTTTGTACATGTTCATTCTTTTTACATATTTTGTGTACATCCTATCAAATTCACAAAGTGGAAGCACGCACCTTCTGCTCTTGTAGATGTACAAGATTGGTGGGTGTGGGCATCGCATTTTGTCAAACATATGATAAGACACATGCAGAAGTCTATAACCATCCAGACTTCCCAGACCATATGTCCAACATGGATTGTGTTTCCACGACCGTGGTGGTACTCTAGTGGTCGATGACCTGTAAATACGACTGTTCAACCAATGCATTGCATCGTATGCAGACGAATCTTGTAAAATATTTGTTGTTGACATTTTTGCAAACTCAATCAGTGTTATGTCATCGAATGAATGCATGCTAGAAATGTAGGCGTACGTCTTCAATCCATCATCAAAATTTTCAAAATTAATTTCGGGTGAGTAATTATACCATCTAACAACAGTCAGTGCTAAAGTAACTAAAAATAATAACATCCACATTTATGATTTGTTATGGTTTACTTGGGTGTTATTGCATACTCCTTGATAACTAAAAAATAATACAATTTTTTTTTCTAATGTAATATATGTACAGTACACACAAAAAAATGACCGCACAAAAAATGACCAGTCGTCATCTGCAAAAAAACAGAGGTTGGGCAAAAGTTCGCGGTTATCCAGTTTTGAGGAAAAGGATGGCAACTAGACGACGTAGGCCATCGACTGGACGTAGGCCTTCAACTAGACGGTCATCGATTGTATCGGCTAGACGGCCATCGACTGGACCACATACCCAAAGCGCAGCCAGAAAATGTGCATATGGCTACAGGGGGAAACATGTCAATGGAAAATGCCCTAGGAAATGCAAATACGGTAATGGTCGACATCTAAAGGATGGAAAATGTCCCAGTGCAAAAATGACTAAAGCAAGGAAGGAAGATAAAAAAGCAATTTTGCTCAAACTAGCTAAGATGATGAACATTCAATTTCTAGACATGAAAAACTCAAAGGGTACTGTGTACAGACCAATCAAGGCACACGGTAAGACCGCATCTCAACTACAAGCAGCTATCAAAGGTAAATCATGGTTTTATAAATAGATTGCGTGTCACATATTTTTAACGTTAAACGGTCTGATCAGTTGTCGTATGGTTGAATATCAGGCCACCAGGTTTCCATAAAATCGGCCCAATTTTGTTTTGTACCACCATCATATTTTGCTACTAACTTTTCCGATATAAGCACATTAGCCAGATCTTGTCCATCACCCAGTGTCACCTTGACAAGCTCACGACCATATTTGTCACCACCGTGTAACTCTACGTTTATGGTTTTGTCGAGAATAAGTTCACCGAGTCTAGATTTCCCTTTGTATGCTAATGTCTTTTCTTTCAAATTTGTATTTCTGAGTTCGACTCCATCTACACCCATGAGACGTGTCTTCAAGGTTAGTGGTGTGTCAAACAACATCATCGTAATATTAAAAGAGTCAATGTCATATATATATGTACAGATACCCTCCCCCTTTACACCCGCGAATGTGAAAAGTTGAGAATTTTTTGACTCTTCCACACTCGGACAAGGTCCAATCGGGATCTGCATAAAATCTTTACCCTAAATAGTTAATGTTTTAATTACCCGAAAAAAACACATGTTCATATATTTATTTAAATTTTTTTGTGGAAATAAAAATGAATTCAAAATGACTACGAATTCGTTCCCAGTGTTGTATAGAACCATCAAGTAAAATACAAGCTGGTGGCCATACAATTGTGAACAATTCATGGTATGATTTCAATATATCTAAATTGTTGCAGCACACTAACCAGATCACTAACTGCTTTTTGGTGTTTTTGTTTCTACTACCATCGGGGATACTTTTGATGTGTTGTTCATTCCCCTTTGTGTCATGATATCTTCGTTGCCCCCTACCACTGTTGGGGCTTCCCCCTGCTGTTTGCACATTGCTTGAAATTCTGGTGTTTTTGTTTCTACTACCATCGGGGATACTTTTGATGTGTTGTTCATTCCCCTTTGTGTCATGATATCTTCGTTGCCCCCTACCACTGTTGGGGCTTTCCACTGCTGTTTGCACATTGCTTGAAAATCTTTTTCTGTCATAGTTTTCCCCAGACCTATTTGTAAGTTGTCCTGCCAGTTTTTTGGTAATTGTTTTTCCATCACCTGTAATTGTTATCATCGTTTTTATTATATGACTTTGAACGAAAAAAAAAATGTTTGTTGTTTATTATTAGTTTTTTGACATGTTGCATAATTTCAAAAACAATCAATTCTTACAAATTTTACCATATATCATCGTATTGTTGGTATGCTGGATGCAGAACAAAACCCAACAACAGCATTTGATGTCTAGTGAGACCACATCTAGTATTGGGAGGACGGTTGGGACTACGCTGGGTGCAGCTGCTGCAAGTACACTACCGATTACTGCAATACCAGCAATGGGTATGGCTGGTGCTCAAGTAGGGACCGCAATTGGCAGTGTTGCTGGGGTTGCTGGGGCTGTACCACTAATGCCATTTGCCATTGGTGGGATCGCTCTTGCCATGTTGCTTTCTTCCATAGCTGGTGGATATGTAGGTGGACAGGTAGGAGGGGCAGTGGGTGGGGTTGTGCCAGATAGTGCAATTGGACCACTTGGTACAGTTGTGGGTGTTGTGGAAAGAAATACAAGACCGCTCTAGAAAATAAACTGTTGTGATTCCATGTCCAAAGGAGGTCTACGGGACATATAGTTGACACCCGATGGTCGATCTGGGATAAGATCATACTTTGACCATGCATCTCGATTGTGCTCGGTGATAGCGACAAACTCATTCTTTTCTATGATGTCTGCACTGATGCGTGTGATCGCAAGATTGTTCAACTCGTTTATGTAATGTTGTAAGTTTGGAACATTCGGTCCATCAATGTGACCATATTCAATTTTATCCGTGTACACTGTTTGCAACATATCGTTCACGTCTGATAAACTCACACCAGTAACCTGCTGCATATATTGAACATTCATCTGACTAAATAAATAATGATAAATTGGGTACATTGTAAAATTAGTGGCATCTCTAACATCGTGAGACCTTTGTTGCTCATCTAAGTTAGGAATATTGTATAGATCCATTATAATAATACTACTATTAATATCATATTTTAAAAAAATATACATTGGACGGAAGTGGGACGCGAGGTACAAAGGCTAAAGGTTAAGATATGGAAGAACAACTCCATGCAGAGATGGTCAAACTTTGGGAAAATCGACACATCAATAAAGAATCACAACAGGCATGCGAAGAGGGGTGTTTTCCCAAATATTTCCATTCTTTGGACTTGATGGGGGACACATTGGACGAGTACTCCGATAGTGTAGCAAGTGAACTCAAAGCCATTGCTCTCTGGGGGGGTAAATGCCACCACAAAGCTGCTCTAATGGCATACAACGATTTCAAGATTGCAGATGCTCTTCTCTCCGCAATGAAACAAGGTGGTGAACATTCGTATCCAATGACAACACGAGACTATTCAAATGTGATCCAGTTTGCGAAACTTGTGTCATCAAACAGGAGCTCTTTGATTCGTACAGGAGAAGTTGTAGATATTCCGGTGACTGAACAGGAGAGACAAGATTATGCCGTAAAATGCTACAAAAACAAACGCTTCTTCCTGAAACACCCACCAAAGAAGGCAATGACCAATATTCTGAAACGAATTGGTCCGGATATAGAAAATCCCGACAGTAGTCGTATCAGTCGAGAGAAAGTCCAGAAAACACGAGACGATATTGAAGATTATGTAAAATGGGATAGCAACATGGGTGCGTTCAAGTCATCAAATCAGTCGTTGAGCTCAAATATAGTTGCAGACCTGACAGATGTGTACAACGATTTGCACTCGTAAATATCGATGTTTATTAGTTTTCACATGCCATCTGAAGGTGGTGTATGCACTTCTGCGAAAATGATATGTCACGTCTGTATTGATGCCATTTGTACAATGTGCAAACTTGCATATTCCTTCCAAATTCACCAACACATTTAGCAACAATATGCACAATACTCTGAAGGATTATCTTGTCATGCTTAGTGTATATCAGACAGTTTTCGTCCTCCAGTGTAGGAACCCATGCGAACCTTAAATTTTCTTTGATATAATTTGTGATGAATGCGTCGATACTATTCACGTATGAGGATTCTAAGTATTTGGATATATAAGCAAAATCAAGCTCGATATCCACGTTTACATTTGTTGATAGTCGAGTGTATAGTACGTACATAGAAAAGACAATCGCATCGACCTGATACTGCGAGTCACATATTTCAATAAGTTCATGCTTTAAACTTTTCATCAACTTGATAACCATGCGCCCTAACAACCACCATTTTGAACAATTTCTCAAATCGTTAAAAATTGGATACACATAGTCTATCAATGCACGATTCAGTGGTATGTATGAATTGTGTACCCGTGCACACTTTTTCATTTGATATTCAACAATAAAATGATCACATACGTGTGTCATAAGATGTATGTGACTGCACATAACTATGTGTTTCACTAATAAACATCTGACATTAGTATACATATCAAATCCAAATATGTCTTCAATTTTGTCCGCTAGTACAAAGGGTGTTTTGCAAAGAACACGTATGTAGCTGCATGTTGTCATGAGCATAATTCTGTCGGTAATTGAAATGACATAGTAAAATACATATGATAGTACATCATCTCCGAGCTGTACTAATGCACCCATTCATTCATTCATTTGTATTAGAATAAATTTTTATATTTTAGCATTCTGCACGAAAGTTTTTCTCAATTACTGCCTTAGAATACTGCTTGAGAATTGTCTTTTGTGCAACTGGCTTTTTCAAGCGTATGTTGATTTTGTTATGTATGTCAAACACAAATCTCTGAAGCACACTTCGAGAGGAAAACTTGCTCTTGTATGAACCTCTTTTTATGTATTGTGTAATTATTTGTTTGTAGTGTTTTCTACATGCAAAACATGGTAGAATGTGTCCTATGTCTTTGAAGTATCTCATGTATGCGGCTTTACGACTTTTTTCTTTTGGTGAGAACCCCGCAGCAACAATGTGTATGTGCAACCAGAAACAAGGCCCCCATTTCTCTGGAATCAGACCACATCTGGGAGATTTAGATTTTCTCTTGGTGCCCATTTGATGATTAGCATTTATATTAATTATAATATTGATGATATAAGTTCAGTGACGTGTATTCTGGTGGTAACGATTCTGAGTCTACAGTTGCAGGTTCTGGAGGTGATGGAGGTGGCACTACTATTTCTCGTTTGACGACGATACATATATTTCCATCATCTGTGTCAGACTCCGTGTCAGACTCCGTGTCAGACTCCTTGTCATTATTTGTACCTAACACCTCGCGTCTGTCGTGTTGGGTACATTTTTTTTGCATATGGTGATACAGACAAGACCATATGCAAACTGCATAGATAAAGAGAACAAATATATGGTACTCGTACATGAACGAAATATAAAATAAAATAACATAATTTGACATTTATATTGAAAAAAGCAACTACGTGGACAATGGACATAATATGTAGCATCTGCCTAGACAATAACATAACAACTAACTCACAACACATTTCTGTAAAACGGTCCAATGCATCATGCTCAGACAAGCATAAACTATGCATCGGGTGTGTTCAAGAATACATATACATACGATGTGGTGTGGACACACCCGACGAAACATGTCAAGTTCCATGCCCAGTGTGTAGAGGGGATATTTTCGTGTCGTTGTCATAAAGTAGCTCGCGTGGTTAAACCACCTAATAAATGAAAACAGAAAAATATATTATATAATTCATATGTGAAGATGAAGCTGCAAACATCGACAATGATGTTTGTTGCTCTTGTGATCATGTTGTTGATGATGAAACAATCGCATGTTTTTAGGTCAAATGATGGTGCTAGCACAGGGAGTGGTGCTTATGACACCGATGCACTAGGGAAGCGGGTGTTCAATCATTTAGAATATTTGAAAAGCCTTGGGTTGATGCAGCACGTCATGCGCGAGCAGTTGACCCATAGACCTGCTTTGAGTGTGGTACAGCATGCGCGAGCAGTTGATGCTACTTACATGAACTTATCGCACTTTGATAGAGCCCGCGTGAACAGCATTTTGGAAGAGTTTCAAGAGACAGACATTTGGTCTACATTTGAGAACACAATATATTTGTCTCTATGGATTGATAATTCCACCCTCACCCCCCCCCACCCCTCCCCTGACTCCCCAAGAACGTGTTCTACTAAAACGCTTCACCATAAGAAGAATTTTAGGTCTGCAAATGTTGCGAGAGAGAGAGAATCGTTGATTAATTCGTTTTTTTGACAGAAAAATATATTATATAATTCATACAAATAGATGAAGCTGCAAACATCGACAATGATGTTTATTGCTCTTGTGATCATGTTGTTGATGATGAAACAATCGCACGTTTTTAGGTCAAATGATGGTGCTAGCACAGGGAGTGGTGCTTATGACACCGATGCACTAGGGAAGCGGGTGTTCAATAATTTAGAATATTTGAAAAGCCTTGGGTTGATGCAGCCCAAAAGGGCGAACATCAACCCATATATTGATTCAATATTGAGTGTGGAAAAGCATGCGCGAGCAGTTGAAGCTACTTACATGAACTTATCGCACGTTGATAGAGCCCGCGTGAACAGCGTTTTGGAAGAGTTTCAATACACAGACATTTGGTTTACATTTGAGAACACAATATATTTGTCTCTATGGACTGATAACCCCCTGGAGTGGGATGAGAGGGATGAGAGGGATGGGAGGGGTGAGGGGGATGGGAGGGGTGAGGGGGATGGGAGGGGTGAGGGGATTCCCATGACTCCCGAAGCAATTATTCGAAAACGCTTCACCATGAGAAGAATTTCAGGTCTGCAAATGTTGCGAGAAGAAGAATACATAAGAAGAGAATCCCATCTGTTAGATTGATATAATTTTATGTGTAGGTAGTATGTTGACTAGATATGGTGCAGATGATATCATTGTTGTTCGTTATCATCGTCACACTTGTCGCTCTTAATTTTGGTATGCATCGTGTATACAGTCGTAGAAGGAGAGTTAGAAATTATCGGAAAATCCCATCTCGTCACATGCCTCGATGCAAATCAAAACGAACGACGATTGCGGATCCCATTAGACGAATGAATAGTACCCGAAATTCATTTTCGAGTGCTCTATTCCACCTCATGAATGGTATGTTATTGGTTAACAGTCCATTTCATGGTATGCTGACCGACGACGAGTATCAGTACATTAAACAGCACGCGGACACGGGTGATGATCCTAGATCTCTTGCACACTGGCAATCCTCGCTACAGAAGGGTGATTTCGATGGGGTAAATGGTGGCATGTACTTTGACCTTTTGAAACTCAAACGGGTTGCAGATGTGGTTGTTGCCCAACCACACAAGCCCATCCCACAATCTGTTTACTCCTATGAACTTATTCCGGAATACCATTGAATGTTTCATTTAGTGCTTTCGCCATCTCCTAAATGAAAAAAATATAATACATTTACTAAATAAAAACACAACGTATCGATGGTGGCTTCCAGACAACTAATTTTTCAGGCGATCTGTGTAATGTTGATATTGGCGATGATGATGAAGATGACAACTGGTCACACAATGCTTGCCAAAAAAAGAAAGAGTGATGACATGGACGAGGAAGCGCTATCGTTTATGCTTGGTGATTTGATTGTCGGGGATGAACACATGACTGTCGAAGATGGACATAATATTTTGAAGCACATGGCTATGCGTTTTGGCAACAGTGCCAACAAAGCAAGATATTTTACTGATACTGGAGCTGACTCCCAGGGTTTATGGAACTACATGTCATTCGATGATGAGCCCCCACAAGAGACAATATATTTCCAAATGAGCAACTCACACCGAAATGCATTGTTACAATTATTCGAACAGGATGAGGTATTGAATTGGCAGAATTCAGCGGAGTTGGAAACTGATGAATATGACAGATACCATGAAGTCTTTGAAATTACCACCAATGATGGTGAACAAATTCGTGTCAAAACAGCGATGTTCTTAGAATCAGACCCTGATGAAAATCGTCCAAGGTTGGAGATGAACTTCTTTCAAGATGAAAATATTAAATGTGCACGTACATGAGGAAACTTCTAAATCTTGAACATCTCGAAAGATATTTCTTGATTATGTGATCCCATGTCAACCAATTAAATCAATTCACATGGTATAAACTAGTTAAAAGTAAAATCAAATCGTTTTTTTCAATCGACTTGCCCGCAGTGCACACAATGGTGAAGCGAGTGATACCTGGCTCGTATGGAGGTTTACACAGTGTCCAGCGAAAGGCAGAGATGGTCAGGATGTCCCATGAAGGTGTGACGATTGATTCCGGAGGATGCAACACTTGCAAAACGTTTATGCACGAAAATAACCTACTGAGCTGGAGAGCACTACCATTGATTGATTCTTACAACAGTCTGATGACAAAGTTGGCTAGTGGTGCAAGTGTGAATGAAGATGCGTCGCGTATTGTTTTGGCAATGACCATTCGGTACGTTCGTCTTATTTTCTGCACTAAAAATCCATGGTTATGCAATGCCATCCGATTTGGAGCAAAAGACAGCAAAGGGACGGGATGTAAATTTCTTGCTCTTGAGACAGCCATGTCACTTCTGAACTGCAAAGAGCTGGGTAATATGACCCCTCTGATAGATGTGATGACAAACAATAACGATTTCGTGGACATTTGGGATCTTCCACATCAGCAACGCCACGAAATAATCCACGTGATGCGTTTGGGGGCATCGACTAGCCTTGTCAGTGTTGATCCCGAGTCTTTGCAAATACTCACCCAGCTCTCTACAAGGTTCCTCAAAGACATGTCGGATCTTTACCACGTAGCACAATGTCTAAAAGTTGCACTACATGTGAATGTAGAATATGCAAATCTTACCCATGAACTGCAAAAACAAGTGTACAGTCCTGAAAAAACAGTTTCAATGATACACCTCAACTGCAATCAGATTATGTTTGTCGAAATCCTTGGTGTGGATGACCTGCATATCAACTACATGAATCCCATCGTAGTGTTCACTGCCAAAGATCTGTGTAACCATTACCACCATGGCTCGGACTTCATCACAACAGAGGGTGCAATATTGTCTCGATGGCTGCACTGCTTGGGGACATACAAAGATGGATTCTTCTGTGTCGAGTGCATGACATTTCATCACAAGGATGATGTTGATGCTCGTGTGTTTTGCAGAGACTGTTGCACGTGTGTGTGTATTGAATCACAGTGCTCGTGTGGCCTGAGGTTCACATAGTCTCGTTATGTATCACGCAAGGCTAGCAAATCTAGATTTGATGGCGTTCATGAAATTACCACTACTTGAATCAAAGTCACAAGGCATCAGCCTCCATTTTCGGCGTTGCCAAGATCCTGATAATTTAGGGCGTTTGACAATTTAGATATTTGCAGTAAACGCATGCTCTCTGTAAATAAGTAAAGCACCATGGGAGAAAAAAACATTATGTATTTGTTGAAAGATGAAGAGACAGTCATTATTAATGTTGTTGATGATGGTAGTTGCACTGGTGTTGTTTGCAAAAATGGGTCGTCACAGTCAATTTGCTGCTACAAGAATGCAGGAGTCAATTGACTACAATGCACCAGGCATGAAAAATTGTGCGAGGGTACTACCAGAACATGGAAGGGTATGTAGTGTACAAGATGACGG
>Ga0115000_10000836_pt1 | contig 28102 bp, 16 predicted proteins | sample ArcticOcean_MG_C_6_FD_89690 | JGI IMG/M metagenome (GOLD analysis project Ga0115000, IMG submission 89690) | Marine microbial communities from western Arctic Ocean - ArcticOcean_MG_CB8_128 | ecosystem: Environmental > Aquatic > Marine > Oceanic | place: Arctic Ocean: Canada Basin | collected... | reverse complement strand
GCCATGTAGTACGGCATCGCCTCCTCGTACTTGCCTTGTCTTTTGAGCAGGACGCCCATGTTGTTGATCGAGATCAGCGTGCTTGGGTGCTCATCGCCCAGGACGCGGCGCCGACCTTCCAGCGCCTCGGCCAAGTACACCTGTGCCTCGTCGTACATGCCTTGGTCTAAGAGCAGGGCGCCCATGTTACCAATCGAGTTCAGCGTGTCAGGATGCTCGTTACCCAGGACGCGGCGCTGCGTTTCCAGCGCCGCCATGTAGTACGGCATCGCCTCCTCGTACTTGCCTTGTCTTTTGAGCAGGACGCCCATGTTGTTGATCGAGATCAGCGTGCTTGGATGCTCATCGCCCAGGACGCGGCGCCGACCTTCTAACGCCTCGGTGTAGTACACCTCCGCCTCGTCGTACTTGCCTTGTCTTTTGAGCAGGACGCCCATGTTGTTGATCGAGATCAGCGTGTCAGGATGATCGTCGCCTTGGACGCGGCGATTAGTTTCCAGCGCCTCGGTGTAGTACACCTGTGCCTCGTCGTACATGCCTTGGTCTAAGAGCAGGGCGCCCATGTTACCAATCGAGGCCAGCGTGCTTGGATGCTCGTTACCCAGGACGCGGCGTTTGGCTTCCAGCGCCTCGGTGTAGTACACCTCCGCCTCGTCTAACTTGCCTTGTTCGGAGAGCAGGAGGCCCATGTCGTTAATCAAGTCCAGCGTGTCAGGATGCTCGTTGCCTAGGACGCGGCGCTGAGTTTCCAGTGCCTCGGCGTAGTGCTCCTCCGCCTCGTCGTACTTGCCAAGAGACATGTAGGTTTTTCCAATGATGAACCGAATTTCCACCTCCACTAGCGGTTGATCCTCGAACTGTTCGCCCACTGACTCGGCAGCCTGTGAGAGCACGAGCATCATCAGTTCCTTGTCCATAGCGCCAGCAGTTGCTGGGTCCACCGACGAAAGCATTGTTGTAACGAAGTCCTTCACTGCCTCTGCACGAGTCTTCTCCTGAATTGCTTCTTGTTGCGATGCTTCTGCGACAACACGCTGTTGTTCTGCTATTGCCGCTTGCTTGTTGGCCCGAATCGACTCCGTTGTCGTGGTAATGATTCCAACGATCAGCACCAAGAATACGATTGCAGCAGCAATAAAGAGTCCCTTGTGTTTGCGAAGCGTTTTCTTGAATGTATATAGAGTTGAATCGGGTCCCGCTTCAAGTGCTTCGCCTGCCAAGTATCGTCGAATGTCATCGCCCATACTCTTGGCAGAGTCGTAGCGTTCGTTGCGTTGCTTCTTTAACGCCTTGAGTGGAATCCATTCAAGTTCTTTGCGAAGCAAACCAGCGAGTGCTGCGATTTGTGTTTGTCTTGCTTGAGCGATTTTGGTTGCATCATACCCGTCACTAATGGAAGAGAGTTGCGTGCTTGGTTTTGGTGGTGGTTGCGCGCGAATAATCTCCCGCATCTTTTCAAGACCTGCGTCGTGCAATGTTTGAGGATCAAACGGTGGCATGCCCGTGAGCACTATATAGAGAACTACACCTAGTGCATACACGTCAGTTTTTGCATCGATGTCGATTGCTTTTAAATCTGCTTGCTCTGGGCTCATATATGCTGGCGTACCAACGAAGTGACCCACTTGCGTCACAAGTGTTTTCTCGGTGAGTTGATAAGTCGTGGCTTTGGCTACACCGAAGTCGATAATCTTGGGCTCTAATTTATTGTCATCAATCGAGACGAGAATATTATTGGGCTTGAGATCGCGGTGGATGATCATCTTTGAGTGTGCGTGTTGCACAGCGTCGCACACTTTTGCCATGAGCTCAAGACGTTCCTTCATCGTGAGTTTCAGTTCATCGCAGGCGTCGGTGATTGGCATCCCCTTAACATGCTCCATCACAAAGTATGGCCGGCCCTGTTCAGTAACGCCTGCTTCGTACACCTGAGCAATGCCAGGGTGGTTCATAATCGCAAGCGCTTGTCTTTCTGCTTCAAACCGAGCAATGACTTGCTTGGTATCCATGCCTGCCTTGATGACTTTGAGTGCAACCCGCCGTTTTACTGGCTTGCTTTGTTCAGCAAGATACACAATACCCATCCCGCCTTCACCAAGGACATTCAATATCTTGAACGAGCCAATCGTATCCCCGCGCTGGTAGTCCAATGTGGTGTCACTGGATTGTTCACTGGATTGCACTGTTTGTGCAGAGGTGAAGTGCTGTTCAAGCAACGATTCAACTTCAGCACGCAATTCGTCGTCCTCGCCGCATTCTCTATCGAGGAACGGTTCGCGCTCTGCTGAAGGCAATTCCGTTGCAGCTTTAAAAATTTCATAGTCTCGTTCTTTTTCACGCGTCATTTAAGATTGTCCTTTGGCATCAATATCTACTCTATAGAAAAGAGGGGCAGACTGTAACTGTAGACAGTTCAATGAGAAACACCCACTTGCCTGTGCACATCAAGTTAGCCATGTGCATTATGCAGTATTTGAACGCATTACGGATTCCCTCATCCATGTCAGTTTCCTTTTCTTGTCTTAGCAATTAGGGTCTTTTTAGATTTCAATGGTACATCTATAGAATACCGTTTGTTCAGAGCATTACACTGATTTACGGCTGCACGATTTAGATGGTTCGGTGAATCAGTTGACTGTCCCAATGCAAATAGACCTGCATGCAACTGGCACAGATAATCATACTCCCTACTGTAGCCAAAACTGTGACCATTTTGAGCACGAATCGGTGCAAAACGGTGCAACTCGGCGCGAAACACATGGCCGTAATTCGGAGTCCCAAGAAAAAGATAAACCCCGCATTGGTGGGAGGTTAAGCGACTCAAAACGAGTCAGTTCTGTAAAGCGGGTGAGCGGATTCGAACCGCCGACATTCACGTTGGCAACGTGACGCTCTGCCGCTGAGCTACACCCGCAAAGGTGTTGGTTGGCAGTAATCATCGACTACTGCGGATGCGAAGTTTACCATAATTTGAGAGAACCGCGGTATAGCCTCTTCTCAATTCTCTGGCGCTAACTCGCCCCGATATTCCACTTGAAGAGCGTTATTGAACCAGTTGAGCATGTTTATGTACCCAACCAGAAATGTAAGCTCGACAATCTCGCTCTCGCTAAAGTGTTTCCGAAGTTCGTCAAACATACCATCTGGAATTGAATTAGAGTTTTTGAATATTGCGTTCAAGTACTCCAAAGCAACTACGTACTCTGGTTTTAAACTCTTCTTGTCTTGCAGCATTTGTAACGGATCTGCGCTTATGCCAAGTCCCTTTGCAATATCAATATGGCTGTTCGTGCAGAACTGGCAACTGTTATTGATCGATGATTGCAGGATGATAAGCTCTTTGAGTTCGCGTGGGAGCGAACCACCAGGATATACAGCAGTGCCAAGAGTTTCCATCGCTTCGATAATCGGCGGGTACATAGCCATAGTAGTAACCATGTCATGTGCGTTGCCACCCATTTTCAGTATTGCATTGACCTCTTGAAAACTTTCATTGTGCTCAAGGGAAGCAAATGTTTTTGCAAGTTGTTCTGGATTTGTTTTTATTCGCATACAAAGCATAATACAAGACAGCATCTGTGAAGTATTCGGCCAACTAAGCGACAGTCACTTCTCAAGTGCTTGCTTAGCGTAATGGTGATAGTCACGTAAAAAACCCCCTATCGTGGCTCGAAGCGACGATCGGGGGTTTTGGGTATTGCAGATGAGGGTATCTGCGAGGGAGGGAGCGTAAATAGAGAATAGAACCGACCTTTAAATACGCACAACATTGACGATGGTTGCTCTAGAAGCTTAAAAAGGCGTGATAAACTTCAACAATGTTGAAAAAGTGGCTTTTTTTCACTTTAAGTTGCTTTTAAGCGGGAACCGTGTATATTTGTACTACGAAGGTATATGCAGGCAGAATGTAGAGTCTGCCTTTTTTACCCCCATTTAACAGGAAAGAGGAAGTTACTTCAATGCTTAACAAAATAAAAATAACACTCGCTATCACAGCAGTCTGTGTGTCGACACCGTTTGCGTTTGCAAGCGGGCCACTATCGCAAATGTCTATGGACCAACTGCGGAATGACCATCCAAAGCTTCGCACGATTGAGATTGCAGGAAGCATTTCAAAGATGGTTGCTCCTAGTATGTCGACTGGTAAGACAGCAATGCGTTCTGGTCAAAACTTCCTACACACTTGGGCAAATGCTCTTGGTGTTAATGCGAATGACTTTATCGCTGAAGGTCCCTTCGAAGATGGTCACCATCTTCAGCAAATTATGTTCAACCAAGAAACAGGGCAGCATAAATTTACAGGTGTGTACTTCAAGCAAACTGTAGACGGGTTACCTGTTTACGGTTCACGCTTGATGGTTCTTGCCCGTAACGTTGATGGCTTCCCAGTAGTAAACGCTACTGTTGACCTTCGTGATGTAAAAGGTTTTAAGAAACCAGCGCGCATGATGAACAACAGTGCTCTTGCACTTATGGCAGCAGCAACTCGATTCGGTTCAACCGTAATAACTACTGAACCAACACTTATGGTCTATGCAGGTTCGCAAGAAGAGCATGCAGAACCACGTGCAGTCCTTGTATACGAAGCAAATGTTGGAGGCGCTTGGGAGCCAGAAACTCATCAAAAGGCAGAACTTTTAGTTGATGCTGAAACCGGCGAAATTCTACTCGAAAAGAGTCTTATTCTTCACGCAGACGGGCACGTTGGTGGTGTTGCAACAGAATCTTCAGGCGCAGACACATGCGACGCTGAATCAGCAGCCAGTCTTCCATACGCAAAAGTTACTCGTGGTGGAAACACAGCGTATGCAGATGCTAATGGTGATTTTTCAATTAACGGAACTGGCAACATTACTTCGATGCTTCAAGGATTGTGGTTCAATGTGAACAATAATTCTGGCTCAGATAGTTCGATTTCGCAAAGTGGTTTAGACATTCTCCACAACTCTTCAAACTCAAGTGAGTCCTACCGCGCAGAAGTGAATGCATACTTGCAAAGTAATATTGTTCGTGACTTCACACTTCAGCATGCACCAGACTTCCCAACAATTGGTAACCAGGAATCATTCCCTGTTAATGTTGGCGTAAGTGGAACATGTAACGCATACTACGATTACTCCTCCATTAACTTTTACAATGCCGGTGGTGGATGCAGTAACACTGCTTTCTCTGTAATCGTGCATCACGAATATGGTCATCACCTTGTTGCTGTCGGTGGCAGTGGCCAAGGTCAGTATGGTGAAGGCATGGGCGATGTCATGGGCGTTCTTATTACTGGTGATAACCAACTTGCTCGCGGTTTTTATAGCAATGATTGTGAGAACGGAATCCGTAACGCTGACAACAACAAACAATATCCATGCAGTGGTGGCATTCATGACTGTGGTCAATTGATATCTGGTTGTGTTTGGGACACATTAGCAGCTATGGAAGCAACATACGGACCAGCCGGTCATGGTATCGTTTCAGGTCTTGCTGTAAACTCAATCATGATGCACTCGGGTGATAGTATTACTCCAGGCATTACATATGACTGGTTAACACTTGACGACGATGACGGTGACTTAGAAAATGGCACTCCTCACTCAGAGGAAATCCTTGCTGGTTTCGGAATGCACAACATGGCAGACTTCCCAGAACCACCAGAGCCACTTGATAATGACGAATGCGTAGATGCTCGACCAGTTGGTGATGGAGACAATGCCTTCACAACACTTGGTGGTGGAAACAGTTCAGATGCGTACAACGAAGATCAATGTGGCGGCACATACCTTGGTGAGATGCACGCTGATGTTTGGTTCTCCTTCATTGCTTGTCAAAGCGGTGACACTCAAGTAAGCACGTGCAACGTAATCGACTTCGATTCAGACATCGTTGTTTACGAAGGTGGCTGTGGCAACAAAGTTCAAATAGCTTGTAATGGTGATGGCGACAATTGTGCTGGTTACTCTTCTGAAACTTCATTCAATGCAACTGCTGGCCAAGAATACCTCATTCGTGTTGGTGGCTGGTCAGATAGCAGCGAAGGTTCAGGCGCACTCATAATCGATGGTCCAGGCGAATGCGAACCGCCATCTGATAGTTGCCTTGGCGACCTTAACGGTGATGACGTGGTCGGCGTAGCAGACTTGCTCATCGTTGTTGATCAATGGGGCCAGTCAGGCAGCGATGCAGACATCGATGAAGACGGTACTGTTGGAATCGGCGACTTGCTCGCAATCGTTGAAGCTTGGGGAACGTGCGAATAATCCCACTAATAGTGTAATTTCAAACACCCACTGGCTATCATGCCAGTGGGTGTTTTTTTGTAAAGGGTTCGTATGTTTACTGTAAAAACAAGGCCGCACGCAATTGGCAGACTCATTACTACTTCAGTTGTGTACCAATGCAGGATTTCTCCGAAATCTGCAGTTATGACTTGCTTTACTACTGTAAATGCGCCATTATTAGATGTGTGCAATAACGCACTTTCTTTGGAGAGCTATCTATGTTCGTAAGCACATTACTTTCATTGTCCTTGTTGGCTATGCCTTCAAGTTTTACTATTGAAAAGAATAAGAAGACACCCATCGAAGTCGTTCAATTTAATGGTGTGACTATCGACTTGAAACAAGAGTTGTTTCAGTATGTACTTGCCGAAGATTCGGTGTACTTACATAATTTTCCACTTGGTAACGAATCTGAAGTAAAACTCATCCTTACAAAATTTGAAGCATTTACACAGGGCGCCGAAGTGGTGAAAGCTTCTATGAATTTTGAAGGGAAAGCAGTACACCGTGCACTCCCAAGACCAAACATTTCATTTTTTAAGGGCGCCATTGAAGGTGATCCAAGTTCAAGAGTATTTTTAGCTGTAGGGGAGCATACAACAAACGGAATTATCGAAAGCAACGGCAACACATATGTGGTTGCAAAGAATGCAGATGCGGGCTGGACAACAGTCTACAACTTGTCAAATGTTGACCCAGATAAAATGAACTGGGCAGATTTTGTGTGTGGTGTCGCAGAGACCCCACAACCTAGGTCAGCCTTCAAGGGACGCGGGCAATTGCGTGGAGCAGGGTGTAACGCTCTGCAAGTTGCGATTGAAACGGACCACGAGTTTACAAGTGAATTGTTCGATGGAAATACTGCAGCAAGCAGTGAATACGCGGCGTCTTTAGTTGCTGCAATGTCAACCATCTTCATAACAAATGTAGATGTGCAGGTACACGTTTCATTTTTGAGACTTTGGGAGAGTGCAAACGACCCATGGAGTGCAGAAACTACAGGAGAGCAGTTACCTCAGTTCAGAGAGTTCTGGGAAACTGAAATGGAGGATGTTCCCCGCCACTTGGCGCACATGTTTAGTGGACGTCACTTGGGTGGTGGTATTGCATATGTTGGTGCTGTCTGCTCAAGTTATGGGTATGCCGTATCTGGTAGTTTAAACGGTTCGTTCCCATTGCCTTTGGAAGATTACAGTCATAACAACTGGGATATTATTGTAGTTGCACACGAAACTGGTCATAACTGTGGCACATGGCATACGCATAATTATATTCCTGCAATAGATAACTGCGGTAACGACGATTGCGCTGGCGCATTAGGCGCAACCATTATGAGTTACTGCCACTTGTGTAGTGGGGGATTATCAAACATCGTTTTAGATTTTGATCCAAGAGTGCAAACTACTATCGAAAATTATCTTGGTGGTGAAATTTCATGCTCTCTCGCTTGCGACGCATCATTAGTTGGTGTTTGTTGTATAGGCGAGTCTTGTAACGAGTCAACTATTTCTGAATGCGAAAATACAAGCGGAGTTTTCTTAGGATCTGGGACATCCTGTGAAACTGCTTCATGTAATCCTCAAGTTGGTGCTTGTTGTACAGGAGTTGCTGGTGATTGCGAAGAGTTACTCATTAGTGATTGTTCGAACATAGGTGGAATATTCATTGGCTATTTAACACAGTGCGAAGACGGTTACTGCGATGCAGATGCGGCAAACGCATGTTGTATTGATGAAGGATGCGACGATTTGACTGCTGAAGATTGTGTTTCTCTCGGTGGTACATGGGCTGGTATAGGTTCATCCTGTATTACAGGTGGTTGCGAACCACTGGAAAATGATTTTTGTGATACTGCACAAGTGGTAACCGAAGGAGTGTGGAACTTTACAACGATTGGTGCTACTACCGACGATGATCCGTTTGACAATGAAACGTGCCCATCTGAATTTTTGGGTGGGGTAAACTCTGATGTATGGTTTACATACAATGCTTGTGAAGAGGGTAGTTTGCTTGTGAGCACTTGTGGCCTTGTGAATTTTGATACCGATATTGTTGTGTACGAAGGCACGTGTACTAACATGGTGCAAGTAGATTGCAACGGAGATGATGATAGTTGTAGTGGGTATACATCTGAACTAATTCTCAATGTATACGAAGGTGAATCGTACTTAATTCGAGTTGGTGGCTTTAGTGAAAATAGTTCTGGCAGTGGGCAATTGCTGATTAGTGGATTGCAATGCCAACCCGATGTGCCTTGTATTGGCGATATCACGGGTGATGGATCAGTTGGCGTAAACGATTTGTTAGCGATAGTCAACCACTGGGGCGAAGATGCGCTCGTGTATGACGTTGATGAAAGTGGCTCGGTAGATAACCCCGACTTACTCTTAGTTATCTCAAACTGGGGAAGTTGCCAATAATGGGTACTAATCACTCCCCCCTAAATTAACAATTAGCGTAATGTTGTCTGTATTACCTTGCAAAATCTTAGCAATCTGCAACTATAGATACCTGTATATAAACGTGTAATTACACTATTAATTGGAGAGGAACCAAATTCAATGTATTATCCAAAGTTATTGACCGCAACGGTCACTTCGCTCGTGATTTGCTCAGCAACAATTGCTGTCGCAGATGCCAATTCGGCGATGAGCCAAATTAGAAATGACCATCCGAATCTACTTACTGTAGATAGACATGGCCAAATTCACAAAATCATAGACAAACAACTTTCAACTGGCAGGACTCCTCTTGCATCAGCTGAAAACTTTATTGCCGCATTTTCTGAAGCACTCAGCGTAGACGCTCGAGAATTTATAGAACGTGGTCCGTTTGAAGATCAACATTCGCACCAAGACTTTATGTACATACCTGAAACTGGCGGACATAAATTCACCGGCGTGTATTACATGCAGACTGCTGATGGACTTCCGGTATACGGTTCACGATTAATGTTGCTCGTTCGCAATATCCATGGCTATCCAGGTGTAAGCGCAACAACCGATCTTCGCGATGTTATGGGGTATAAAAAGCCTGCACGTTTAGTTCAAAGCGAAGCAGTAGCACTTATGGCTGCAGCTACTCGTCTTGGTCGTGGCACAACAATTTCAGAGACGGAACTCATGGTTTTTGCTGGAACAAGCAAGGAACATCACGAGCCAGTTGCATCTTTAGTATTCGAGGCAACTCAAGGTAGTGCTTGGGAACCTGAAACGTATAAAAAATTATTACTCATAGTGAATGCTCAAACGGGCGAAATACTTCACGAAGAAAACCGTATTTTGCATGTCGATGGAAATGTATCTGGCGTTGCTACAGAAAGTTCAGGCGCGGATGTTTGTGATGCAGAATCTGCCGCTGGCCTTCCATACGCAAAAGTAACACTTGGTGGAAGCACGGAGTACGCTGATGTAAATGGCGACTTTTCAATAGCAGGAAGCGGCAGCATTACTTCAACACTTGATGGAGTATGGTTCGATTCGCAAAATCAATCAGGTTCAGATGCTTCGCTTTCGCAAAGCAGCACGGACCCAAATTTCTTGCATAGCGAGGCGAACAACGACGAACAGTATCGTGCGCAAGTAAATGGATATTTACAGGCGAACGTAGTTCGTGATTACACACTTTCGTTTGCTCCATCGTTTCCAACTATCGGAACGCAAACTTCATTCCCAGTGAAAACTGGTGTAAGTGGAACATGCAACGCGTTCTACGATTACTCTTCGATTAACTTTTATAATGCAGGTGGCGGATGCAGTAACACTGCATTTTCAGTAATCGTGCATCACGAATATGGTCATCACCTTGTTGCTGTTGCTGGCAGCGGTCAAGGTATGTACGGCGAAGGTATGGGGGATGTGTTAGGCGTACTTATTACTGGCGATAATCAACTTGCCCGTGGTTTCTATAGCGATGATTGTGTGAACGGAATTCGTAACGCGATTAATGATAAACAGTACCCATGCTCTGGTGGAATACACGATTGTGGTCAATTGATTTCAGGTTGCGTTTGGGATACGGTTGCTGAAATGGAAGCGGCATATCCTGGGCAAGGTGTGAGCATCGTTGCAGAACTTGCAATCAACTCTATTCCTATGCACTCAGGTACAGAAATCGACCCAACAATTACAACCGACTGGCTTGTTCTTGATGACGATGACGGTGACCTGTCAAATGGCACACCTCACTCAGTGCAAATCCTTGCAGGTTTTGCCATGCACAGTATGGACGACTTCCCGCCACCACCAGAATATGCTTGTTGTATTGACGAAGAATGTAGTGAACTTACATTTGACGCTTGCGCAGATGCTGGCGGTGCTTGGAGAAACGGCTACAGCTGCGCGCAAGTAAGTTGTATACCATTGCCAAATGATTTCTGTGAATCTGCAGAGTACATTACTGATGGCAGTTGGGATTTAATGACACTTGGTGCACTATCAGACTCTACGCCGTACAGCAATGCGCAATGCTCTGACACATTCCTTGGAGAGATGCATGCAGATGTATGGTTTAGTTATATAGCATGTGAAAGCGGTTCAATGACCGTGAGTACATGTAATCAAATCAATTTTGATAGCGATATTGTTGTATACCAAGGCGATTGCGATTCACTGAATCAAGTTGCTTGTAACGGTGACGGTGCTGGTTGCGATGCATATTCATCTAGCACAACTTTCAATGTAACTGGTGGCGCGCAATACCTTTTCCGTGTTGGAGGTTGGGATAGCTCTGCTGAAGGCAGCGGTACTCTGACTGTTGATGGTCCTGGCGATGGTTGCGAAGTCGACCCTTCAGTTGTTATTACATACCCTAGTGGACGACCAAGTTTGCTAGATCCAAATGGTGGAACTGTTGTAAGCATTGATGTTGCAAATGGAACATCTGAACCTGCAGGTGGTTTCTTATACTTCTATTACGGAGGTTTATGGAATCAAACACCACTTACAGCTTCATACGATGCAGTGTTCCCACCATTTGAATGTGGTTCATCGATAGATTGGTATATCGAAATTCTTTCAACTGATGATGAATCAACCGTAAGCCCTTCGAGTGCTCCAAGTAGTACTTGGAATGCTATGGCATACTCAGGTAGCGAAATTACATTTGAAGATGACTTCAACTCAGATATGGGTTGGGATGTTACAAATGGTGCAACTGAAGGTAACTGGGTTCGGGCAACTCCATCTGAGGGTGGAATTCGTTGCGATGCTGGAACAGATGCAGATGGCTCAGGCATGTGCTTTGTAACGGGCAACAGTGGCACTGAAGATGTCGATGGCGGCACAACTACTTTGTACTCCCCAGAAATGGAGTTTGGCGACGGTGCCGTACTAGCGTATTCGCGTTGGTACAGCAACGGTTCTGAATGTGGCGGTGGAGATCCTAATAATGACTACTTCTATGTTGACGTAAATGTGAACGGTGGCGGTTGGGAAAACTTGGAAACAGTTGGTCCAGTTGCTGAATCAAGTGGCGGTTGGTACAACGTCGAGCATGCTCTATCAGGCGACGGAACTATTCAAGTTCGGTTCGTTTGCGGTGACTTGAATACCGGTTCTATTATTGAAGCAGGCGTTGATGCAGTTTCAATTAAGGATAGCTACTGCGATGATGCAACATGTGCTGGCGATATCAGCGGAGACGGCATGGTTAATATCACAGACCTACTAGAAGTAGTAGGAAGCTGGGGCGCAACTGGCGGCCTCGCAGATGTAAACAGTGACGGCATCGTAAATGTTGCTGACCTGCTCGCAGTTGTGGACGCTTGGGGAGCGTGCCCGTAACTGATTAGTTAGTTTTAATCGAAAAAGCCCCACTCAATTGAGTGGGGCTTTTTTTATAAGTCGCCGTTGGTTGTTCGCTTGGGAACTTGTCTCTTATTCCTTGCTTGCTTCGTCTATGAGAGCGAAAGCACCAAGGGGATCAGAAAGAACCTTAGATCTACAGCCAGCACAGCAAAGTTGTACTAGGCGGTTGCCTACAATCATGTAGTCTGGTCCACCCATGCCATCGAGCGGTCCTTTGCCAACGACACAAGTCGTGATTGGATAAGACTTCTTTTGTAGTTTGATGATTTCTTCATCAAGTTCAGCAACATAGTTTACAGGGTCAGCAAGAAACTCTGCTTTGCAGTCATTGCAACAAGTTCTAAACAATCGGTTGCCGTAGATGAAATCTGCCGATCCGCCTTTTTTATCAAGAGGCTCGCCACTTACTATGCAAGTATCGATTGGGTAGAACGGCAATTGTTGTGCAATCATTTTTGCATCAATTTCTTTGAATTTTGCTTCTTTATCTTTATTGAAATACGGTACGCATCCAGCACAACAAAATCGAATTTCTCTACCATCAATAATCTCGGTGACAGCTTTGTCTTTAGAGTCGAGTTTGCTACCCGAAATTGGGCAAATGTCTAATAAGTATGGTGTGTGTACTAGCACCACAGATTTTGCATCTGCAATTTTTTTTTCTGATTTCAGCCCATTAATATAGGACATCTGTTTTTCGTTGTCCCATTTTTCAAAACCGCCTTTGCATCCGCCGCAACAGAATGCAACATCTACTTCACCCACTGTCGTGGTTACTTCTGAGTTTACGGGGTTGCCTGTAAATGGGCAAACTGTATTGATTGGTTCACCAGCGAATAATACTGAAGTCATTATTAACGTGGAGAGGAGGGTTGTTATTGTAATCATGTGAATTGTCATCCTATTTTTGCGGTAGCTTCATTTACGAACGTTCTATTATACGAAGATGGAAACATTTTCTTGCAGGTTACACTGTTTTAGGTGCTTGTTTTTTGTATCCTTAGGCTTGTGAAAGAAGGAACTAATAGAACAGAAACCGCCCAATTGATTGAACATTGGTTTTTGCAGAATGCAAGAGATTTTCCATGGCGTGCAGAAGACACTCCATGGGGACGTCTAATCAGCGAATTCATGGCGCAGCAGACCCAAATTTCAAGAGTGGCAGAGCGTTGGCCAGCGATGATGAAGCGATTTCCAACGCCCAAGGCTATGGCTGAAGCAGATGAGCAAGCAGTCCTTTCTTTATGGCAGGGCTTGGGGTACTACAGGCGAGCGAGGCATTTAAAAGCAACAGCAGAAATGATCATGGAGTCATTTGACGGAGAAGTTCCTTCTAACGTAGGCGACTTACTGAGACTGCCAGGCGTAGGCAAATACACTGCGGGTGCTATTGCATCGATTGCGTTCGGAGAGCGCGAGGGAATTGTTGATGCTAACGTCCATAGGGTATTTTGTCGGCTTGAAAATCGTTCTGGCGATTCGGTACCATCGCAATGGACTTGGAAAATTGCTGAAGAGTTTGTTTCTGCCTGCGATTCGCCAAAAGTTTGCAACGAGGCACTCATGGAATTCGGTGCTGTACTCTGTACACCTAAAAAACCTGAGTGTGCACATTGCCCCTTGCGAACTGCATGCAAGTCGTTTGAAGCGGGGACCCAGCATGAAATTCCAACACCAAAACAAAAAGCAAAAAGAAAAGAAGTGTTTCATTACGCAGTGGTAATCGAGCATGAACACGAACTAGCGTTTGAACAGCGTGGCGACGATGGGTTATGGGCAGGAATGTGGCAAGTGCCAACGGTTGAGTCTGATACGGAACTAACGATTGAACAAGTCGCAGCACAGTTAGGTATTCGTGTGCCAATGCAATACCTTGATACTTTTAAGCACACCTTGAGCCACCGCTCAATTTCGTTATCTGTTTTTACTTGTAAAAGTAAACGTGATAACAGTTATTTATGGTTTAAGAGAGAAGCTTTAGCAGAACTGCCTCTCGCTTCTGCCCAACGGAAGGTGCTCGCTGTACACTATTCTTCATGAAACTAAAAGCACTTATCGTACTATTATTATGTTCCGTTGCAACAGCCCAACATCCGATGGATTTTGTTCCTGATGATGCAATAGGCTTGCTGGTAATCAATGATGGTTCAGCAATTAATTCCATTCTCCAAACTGTAGATACACAGTCCGGAATGGCAAGCGCAACACCCGATGTGCTCGAAACATTTCTAAGTCAATATATAGATAACCCGCATGCAATTGATTTTACTTCTGAAGTGCTTGTTATTTTAGAACCAACAATAACGGCTCCTGGGCAAAAACCTGCGGGCATGTTTGGTCCAATGCCGCACTTTATGGTTGTATGCAAAGCAAAAGATGGTCAGACTTTGAAAGCAAATAAGGCAAGCGGACTAACTACTGAAGCGTTAAAAGATGGTTGGTTTATCGCAACTGGTGCAACAAAGTGGTCCACTAGGACATCTGAAAAACTTTCGCCTATAGTTGAAAAACTTCCAGAAACAAATGTTGCTCTAGTGATTGAGTTTGCAGCAATTTGGAGTAAATTTTCTCCAATCATACAGATAACAGGCGGCATGGCTGTTAGTGGTTTGAATAGCCCTGGACCAGATGGTGTCATTACACCTGAAACAAAAAGAGCGGCTAAATCTGCCCAGAGTGCGTTTGGCAACGCAATGAAGGAATTTGCAGATGTAAAAGCAATCACGGGTGGTTTTGATTTTGAAGATTTTACAGCCGTAGTCACTTTTGATATCGAAAGTATTAGCGGCAAATCACCCAAAATAGATAACAGTTCAATGATCGAAATGGCTTCAAGTCTTGCTAGTAGCGGCGCGCAGCATGCTATGTCAGAAAAATTAACTCGTAAACTTATGGAGTTGGATTTCGAAGCGTTGCAAGAATTTGCAGGTTCTGCAGGAGATTATGCTAATTTTATAACTCCGGCATATAGAAAATTGGCGGAACTTACAGAGTTAAATGTTGGTAGTTGTGACGTAAGTGGCGAAAAAGGATTTACAGTCGCTGTCTTGGGAGAGTCTTCAAACCAAAATGAATACATGAAACTTGTTCCAGAGGTGATTGTTAGTTCTGCAGAGGCACTAGAGCAATATTACAGTATGGAATTGTCTACCGCAGATGCCTCATACAAGTGGAATGTATCGATTATGAGTGATGACGCTGAGTATGTAGACGTGATGAATGCAGTTGTTCCAAAAGGCACTCAAGTACGCTTTGGCAAACAAGGCAGTGACCGCATTGCAATGATGTTCGGGCCAAAAAATTGGAAGGCATTTACTTCACCTCATTCTTCAGCATTGGCGCAAGTCATTAAGCCACATGCAAGAAATGTCGAGATCGATTACGCAATGAGTATGAATTTCCGAAAATTTGCCGTAGGAGTCATGGAGATAGATACGATTGCTAACGGTAAAGATTCTAGGTTATCAGTCAAGGATTCACCTTCAGCAAAAAATTCTATTCTCTTTGGTACGACAGAAACAGGTACTTTTATTGAGATAAAGTCAGACTTGTATGGCTTAGCGACACTTGTATCTGAACTAGATATAGCGGAGTAACTGGTTCTAACCGGCTATATCGCCTTCTTTTTCTGCTTCGATTACTTCAGGATCATCTGCGCCCAATGTTGCGTCGTCAGGGTATTTAATGCGTGTATGGTAGATTGAATTCAGCCGAACGATTATTGCATCTTCGACTTTCGCAAGTTCCCTAAACGTGAGCCCGCAATCATCGAATTGATGATCGAGCAGGCGCTTTCGTGATAAATCGCGAACGAGTGCTTCGATGCGTGCAGGGTTTGGGTCTGGCAATACTCGTGAAGCAGATTCCACTGCATCTGAGATCATTAGTATGGCAGACTCTTTTGTGTGAGGTTTTGGTCCAGGGTAACGAAATTGCATTTCATTAATTGGCTCGCCATTTTCTGCAGCTTCTTTCATCGCAGCATGATAAAAATATTCCACTAAGGTTGTGCCATGATGTGCTTCAATAAAATGAATGAGTTCCCGAGGTAAGTCGTATTCTCTTGCAAGTTCAATACCATCTTTCACATGCCCAATAATGACAAGCAAACTCATCGAAGGCTTTAAGTCTTTGTGCCTGTTGTAACCAGTTTGGTTTTCTACAAAATACTCTGGTTTGTTCATTTTCCCAATATCGTGGTACAGACCTCCAACATACGCAAGGAGTGAATCGCCGCCAATAGCCTCGGTAGCAGCTTCTGCAATGTCTGCAACTTGTCTTGAGTGATTAAACGTTCCTGGCGCAAGTTGTTGTAACTGGCGGAGCAATGGGTTTCGAGGGTCTCGATAATCAGCAAGCGTCATACCAGTTGTTATATTGAATAGTTGTTCTATGTTCTGCAAAATACCTAAGACAAAGAATCCAACTATGAGTGCAGAACCAGCAGCAACTACAGAGTTTGTCACGATTTGTTTCAATGCGATTGAAAGGTCTGGTACTTCTGCTAAACCTAAGAAGAAAGCACCAATGCCAAATGTAATTGCAGTAACACCAGATGCTCGAATCAAAGTTTGTCTTTGTCGAACTTCCTGAAGTTGCCCAATCATTGTCCCGCAACCAGCGATTAAAAGAATAAACCAACCTATCGATTGGGACAGCGCCATCGTTATAAAGGTGCACTGCATAAACGCGATGAACATACCCATCCGTTGTTTGTACGCAAGGCAAGCCACCGTAACAGCAAACAGGGTGGGTATTACAGCAGCAGCATAGATAAACGTTGGCGCTTCAAGTGTAATGACTACGGATAAACCGAGCATGGTTGCCATTAACGCACATAGTGCAACAAGTCTTAGTGTATTTTTTGCGATGCGTGGGTATGTGATAGTGGTGTACGCTCCAATAAAAATGGAGAGCATTGCAAGGAGACCAATCGAACCAATTCTTGGAAGCCATCTTTCACTCAGTGAAGCTGTAGCCAGAAAACGTTCGTGTTCTTCTAGGGCTTGTTCGTATTGCGTAGTATTGATTACGTCGCCACGTTTCCAAATAATTTCGCCCCGTGCGTGTTCTTTGATTACCGCTTTGACATTATTTGCTGCATTGTTTGATCGAACAGTAGTATCTTCAGCATCGAGTTGGATGCTTGGTTGGTAATCACTGATAAGACGTTGTGCGATAAGTGGAACGAGTGATTCTGGAAACCCTGCTCTACTTACGATTTCTGAAAGTCTGTTGTCAGCACTATTTCCTTGCTCTGCAGGAAGGGCAACACCTTCTGCTTGATATGGAATGAGGTACTTGTCGTTGCCTTCAGACAGCGCTCTGTTCGATGCTGGTGTTGTGGTAAACACTTGAAACTCTTCATTGGATAAAAGAGGTGTGCGTCTTTGCAACTCTGTAATTATTCTTGCTACATATCTACGCCATGACGGTGTCGCTTCGCCATCTCTAGACATTTGCTGCATTGACAGCAATGTTTCAGGAGTAATACTAAATTGTTTCGCGAGTTCAACATTTACTTCTTCGATTGAATTTTTTCCGAAAACTGCAGTGGGTAATCCAATAAGTGAGGCTTCAAGTCTTTCTATAAATGTAGCGTTAATGGTATAAATTCTAGGCGATGAATTCCGTGCTTCTTCGCGTCTAGCTTCTGTAGAGGCTACATCTTCGATTGAATAATCAATACGTGTAATTCTTGTTTTAGATGCAATTTGTCCATCGCGAATTTTAATTTGTTCTCGCGACCACGTTGCAAGTGATGAAACAGTTACAAGAAAGAAGAAAATGACAAAACAAGTACGTAAAAACTCTGGGCGACGGAGCATTGTGGAAAGCGAAAACGCTTCTTTAGGAACGTTGCGAAGGACAGATTCTCGTCTGCTCTTGCTTCCGCTTTTATTACGATGTCCGGAGGTTTTGCTCATGAGATGAATTCGTTTTTAGTATCGACAAGATAACCGCGATTTGCCTAGTTGATACGAGTGATATTGCATTGAGGCAAGTCGCCATGGCCTTTTCTACGGGAAGCGTCTGTTCGTGTATTAAAATTGCCGCCTTGGACAAGGTACAGGATTCGCCCTGACCTGTCAGTATCTTCAGTTACCCAAGTGGTAGCAATGCCAAGTTGTTGAAGTTCAGTCGAAAGTTGGACACGTGCTGCATTTGCATTTTCCTTGTTTCGGTATGCACCGAACTGCAACGTAAATGCCCCTTTAGATTGAACAGATGGGCTGGCCGTCCCAGTCGCTCTTGCGTTTGCCTCTCTGTGATCGTTGCCTGTTAAATTTTGAGAAGCTATCGCAAAGTCAGCTTTTGCAGATTCGTAGTCACCCTGATGCTCAGCAATAATTCCAAGCATCGCTGTTGCCTTGGCGCTAACTTCTTTATTAGAAGAATTCTTAGCTTTCGCAAACCAACCTTCTGCACTTTCAATTTGCTTGCGTTGAAATTCGCACAGCCCCATCATGTATTGTGATTCGCTTATAACCTGATTGGAGGAAATAGATTTTCCAGCCCACATTTCAGAAAGTAACCATTGGCTATTCCGATACTCGATTATTGAGCGGTCCAATGCGGTTGGCTGAGATTCGCAACTTGCAAGTAGGGGTAAAATTAAAACTGAAAGGAGGATATTTCGCATGGAATGTGTTCCTATGAGGTATCGTACCTTAATCGGAATAGCATTCAATGAAACTTCTACGTTCTATTTATAACTCTTGGCGAAGGAATGCCTTCCGAACGCTCATCACAGATGATTACCGCTCGTGGAAGGGGTTTGAGTTGCAAGTTGCTTCATGGCATATAGCGAAGCAACTCAAAACGAACAAACCACACGTGGCTGTACTTCTGCCAACTTCTGGGATGTTTCCGGCTTCTATGACGGCAATTTGGTCCCAAGGCAAAACAGTCGTACCCTTGAATTATCTTTTATCTCCTGATGAAATTACATATATCATCGAAGATAGTGGTGTTGATACTGTCATCGCAGTGACGCCAATGATTGAAATGATTGGCGGATTACCTGAAGGCGTAGAAACCCTCCTTCTAGACAAAATGTCTTTTAAGGGAATGCCGCCAGTTCGGTCTTCGGTAAAAAGCGACGAAGAAATGCTTGCAGCACTTTTGTATACATCTGGCACTTCAGGAAAGCCCAAGGGCGTCATGTTGACTGCAGGTAACTTGCATTCAAATGTTGAGCAATGCAAACAGTGGGCAGAGTTTTCAAAGAAAGATATTTTTCTTGGGTTGTTGCCACAGTTTCACAGTTTTGGTTTCACTGTTAACACACTTGTACCGTGCGCAATGGGTTCACGAGCGGTGTACACAGCGCGATTCAATCCACGCAAAGTGTTAGAACTTCTTCGAATACATAAAGCAACAGCACTGCTTGCAATCCCTTCAATGTTTAATGCATTGCTTAACGCAAAAAGTGCGACGGCAAGTGATTTTGAGTCAATCCGGTTTGCAGTTTCAGGTGGAGAGGGATTGCCTGATGCAGTGTATCTTGGGTGTAAAGAAAAGTTACAACTGGAAATAAACGAGGGATATGGATTAACGGAAACTTCGCCAGTGTCTAATTGGTGCAGACCAGCGGAACATAGACGCGGCAGTGTAGGAATGCCAATTGTCGATGTGCACGAACGGATTGTTGGTGAAGACGGAGCCGATTTGCCAGCGAACGAAGATGGCGAAATTAGAATCAGTGGACCGAATATTATGCGTGGCTATTACAAATTACCCGAAGAAACTAAGAATGCATTTGATGATCAAGGGTATTTTCGGACAGGGGACATGGGGCATTTAGACGATGACGGGTTCTTGCATATCACGGGCAGAATTAAAGAAATGCTCATCATAGGTGGCGAAAACGTGTTCCCTCGCGAGATTGAAGAAGTACTCACGAATCACCCTGATGTACTAGCAGCGGGAGTAGTTGGCAGGCAAGATGACTCGCGTGGCGAAGTGGCTGTCGCATTTGTTGAACTTAAGGAAGGCGCAGAGTTCGATGAAATGGCTTTGCGCTCTTGGTGCAGAGAATCTATCGCAACTTTTAAAGTGCCTAAAACGATTACATTACTGCAAGAATTACCAAGGAATCCAACCGGTAAAATTGTTCGACGTGCACTTGCAGAGTTAGTTCAGAAAGATATAACGCAATGAAACATGCGATAACGCTAGCGCATAGCCCTGACCCTGACGACGCGTTCATGTGGTGGCCACTAGCGGACATCGATGGAAGCGGTCCAGCATTAGATACAGGTGAGTTTGAATTCGAACTTGTAATGAAGGACATTGAAACTCTTAATGCTGAATCTGAGCAAGGTTTGTACGACATTACAGCAATAAGCATTGCTCATTATCCGGTCGTTTCTGATGCGTACCACTTAACAGCATGCGGAGCATCGCTCGGTGATGGGTATGGTCCTAAAATTGTCGCTACATCAGAAGTGTCTATAGACGCATTAATTGCATCCCAGCCTACGTTTGCAGTTCCTGGCGAAAGAACTTCGGCACTTGCCGCACTGCGGATTCTTGCTGGGCATAATCCATTGCAATGGGAATCTGTTGCATTTACTGAAATTATGAACGAAGTAAGTTGCGGCAACTACGGCGCAGGAGTTGTGATTCACGAGGGGCAACTTACGTACGATGAACACGGATTGCATGAAGTTTGCGATTTAGGGGAGTGGTGGATGAAACGTACAGGGCTGCCATTGCCGCTCGGTGGTAATACTATTAGAACCGATACAGACGAACGCTACGGCGCCGGTGCAACTGGAAAAATTACATCACTACTATTGCAATCAATTGAATACGCAATGGAGCATCGCGAAAAATCATTACTTTGGGCTGCAAAATGGGGACGGGGAATTGATATTGAGTGCACCGACGAATTTGTTGAAATGTATGTCAACAAGTGGACCCTTGATTTTGATGAAGTTGGAAGAGAAGCAGTCCGTCGATTCTTAACAGATGCTGCATCAGTAGGCGCATTGCCAAGTATTGAAGAAATCACGTTCGTTTAGGTTGATAAGTCTGCTTCGCCAAGCAAATTGAAACCTTTTCGCAGCAGTAATTGTCCACCAAGTGTCAGGTCATCGATTGCTAATGCGACCGTTGAATCGCCAATAGCTGACTGGCTTATCAAGGAATAGATAAACAAAATATTTAACTCAGCACCTAAAAGATACAAACATAAATCGGCTAAAGAATGCGAGTCATCTATGACTGTCACAATTACATCAATTTCTGAGAATGCAATTCCTAATTCGCGAAGCAGTACACGGGCGGCGTCAGAGTTATCTGGAATCATTCGTATGACTGCGTGATCGGAAGAGTCTATGACATTAATGCCAACGACATGCACATGAGACGCGTCGTCAAAATGGCGAAGAAGATCAAGCAGTCGACCAACGCGGTTCTCTAAGAAAATACTAAACTGTCTTACAGAAGGCACTTTGTACCCTTGTAAAGTTTCTGTTGGTATTTGCGACATATTCACTTTGAAGTACTCGTTGGTTTCAAACTGGGTGTAAGTTTCGGAGTAGCTGTTTTTTCGCCAATTGTTTCAGGCGAATAGTCATGGTCACGTTTTCGAACAACTACCACAGTGATAATTTCGTCATCTTTATTTAATGAACGCGCAATGTCTAAGCCATCAGTTATTCGACCAAATACAGTGTGTCGGCCATCCAAATGAGGAGTTGGTAAATGGGTTAAAAAGAACTGGCTGCCTGCTGTATTTGGTGCAGCTGTTTTTGCCATAGAAAGAGAGCCCGCGAAATGATTCCGTCTATCGGGATTTGTGTGCTCATCCTTGATTGTGTAACCGGGGCCGCCTTGTCCTGGATTTCCAGTCGCGCCATCACGTGTATTTGGGTCGCCACCTTGAGCCATGAATTTAGGAATTACACGATGGAACTTAATTCCGTCGTAATATCCCTCATCCGCAAGGGAGATGAAATTCGCAACGGTGTTCGGTGCGTGATCTTCGTACATTTCAATTCCTATTGTGCCTTTCGAGGTGTGCATAATAAGTAACGGTAAATCATCTGCCATTTCTTCAACTTCTCGAATAGAAGTCTCGCTGGTCCATTTTTCTAACGCTATTGTTGAATCGGACTTTAGTTTATTAATAGTTGCCGAAAGTGCAGAAGTATTTGTTACTTGCGCTGCGTCAATTGCGTCGAGTGCATCGAGTGATTCTTCAAATCGATTGTCCGCATACAGTAATCGAGCATACGTCGTAGCAATTTTCGGATCATCCAGCGAGCCCATGTGTAATGTCTCCATAGCTTTGATTGCTTGCGAGTAATCGTTTTTATCTTCAAGAAATGAAGCCCACATTCCAACAATTTCAGGCGTGTTTGGAAACTTTGCGAGGATTTCCTTGTAGATAGCTTCAGAATCATCACCGCCAGATTGCAATTGGTATTGCGCCCACGCAACTGCAACCCCAGTGTCATTTGGTCGCAAATCAACAAGCCTAGCAAATAGGGCATTGCATTTCTCGTCGTCTTCCACCCACATGCTCAGTTGAATCGCCTCAACTAGAAGCCTGTAATCATCGTTGGCATCGTTCCAAGCAACTAATTCATCGAGTAATTTTTTAACTACTTCTTTGTCTCCTTCTACGAATCCGCGTTGATTTGCAATCGAATTGCGAATGGACTGGCATTTCACCAAAAGAGCATCACCCTTTGGTGACGCTGCCAGAGCTGTAACAGCAAGTAATAATGAAGTAAATACGTATGAATGCATGGCTGGATTCCTTTATTAATATCGAATACGCACAGAATAGCATCATGCATGTTGTGTACTTACATCTAGTTTAAAAAAAGGAAAAAAAGTATCGCTTGCTCGACATATTCCTCTGTTTAGTTATAATAATTTCATCGCAAATGCGATTCCGAATTTACCCCCGGAAGGGCTCGGTGTGGGTCTTTGATTCCACCGGGCCTTTTTTAATACAACAATTCAATTGCTTCCTTGTTCGTACGCTGTCCCCCGTAAATCTATGCAATACGAGAATTCATTGGTCTTGTTTCAAACGCCATCTGCTTCACTCTCCTAGGAACTAGATGCTTGAATGTATATGTTCAATGCAACAATAGTCCTTGTATTGTGTGCCAGACGCGTAGCAGGTTACGAGAGCGCCACAACATACATATGTAGTAAACCGGTGCTAGATGTAGTATTCAAAAAATAAAGGCCCGGTAGACGCAAGCGCCATACCGAGCCCTTTCGGGGGTAATTTTGTTACGTATATTGTAGCAAAATATTCGTAGTATGGCAATTGTGGTTGGAATTAAAGATTATGAGCGCATTGCAGCGGTTATTGCGATTGCAAGGGCATCTGCAACATCGGGTGGCTCTGGAGGTTCGTGTAACTGCAAGGTATGCGTAATTGCAAGTTGGACTTGTTCTTTTGTTGCTCGTCCACTTCCCGTTACAGATTTTTTGATTTCGGTTGGAGCAAGTTCAACAAGAGGGAGCGATGCTTGCTCACCTGCGAGCAAGATTACACCTCGAGCGTATCCAAGAATGGTTGCAGTGGCGACCTGGCGTTTGTGTGTAAAAATGGTCTCTACAGCAAGAATATCGGGCTGTAATTCTTCGATGATTTCAGTTATATCTTTGTACAACTGGCTAAGCCTAGAAGACACACTCTCTTTGGTATTTCGTTTTATTGCGCCTGCTTCGATAAGCGAAGGCAACCTAGAGCTTGATACGTACTCAACACAACCGTATCCTGCTATGCGTAAGCCAGGATCAATTCCAAGGACTTTCATGAGGTCCCTGAATTCCATGAATTCAAAGTGTCTGAATCAATGAGTCCATCTTTTAAGCGGATTATTCTTTGGCAACGCTCACCAACTTCTTGGTCATGTGTCACTAAGATTGTAGTAAGACCGTCAGCATGAAGCTCGTCAAACAACTGCAACACTTCCTCGCCTGTTTCAGAATCTAAGTTTCCAGTGGGTTCGTCTGCTAAAAGAATTGAGGGGTTAGTCACAAGAGCACGTGCTACTGCTGCACGCTGTTGTTGTCCACCAGACAATTCACCAGGTCTATGGGCAAGACGGTCAGACAAACCGACTCTGTCTAAGATTTCTTTTGCCCTCGCTTGGCGTTCGTGTATATGGATTTTCTGGTAATAGAGCGGTACTTCAACGTTCTCCGTTATGGATAACTGTGGGATTAAGTTGAACGATTGAAACACAAAGCCAATTTCTCTGCCTCGTATGGTGGAAAGTTCAACATCGTCTAAGAGTGCAACATCGTTCTCATCGAGCATATAGGATCCAGAAGTTGGCTGATCGAGGCAGCCAAGAATGTTCATGAGTGTACTTTTTCCAGAACCAGATGAACCCATAATTGCTACAGATTGACCTTTTGGAATGTCTACGTCGATACCTCGGAGGGCTTCCACGAGAATAGCACCGTCAGGTTTATAGTAGATTCTCTTGATTTGTCTAAGTTTTACAACTGATTCTTGTTCTGGCATGGCTACATCGTACGCTCTGCTTTACACTTCGGGTATGTCATTTAAAACTTTTGAAACCTTTGCTGAAAAATCGAACGTTATTCCAGTCGTTCGGAGAATTATGGCTGACCATCTTAGCCCAGTGCTTGCTTACAGAAAGCTAGTTGCTCAAGATGATCGTACAGCTCCCAGTTTTCTTTTTGAATCTGTAGAAAATGGCGATGAAATTGGCCGTTTTTCATTCCTCGGAGCCGACCCAACTTTAGAAATTGTTGCATACGAAAAAAATGTGACGCTCAGGAACTTTGCCAACGGTACAGAAGAACTTCGAATCGCTGAAAACCCTCTTGGACTTGCTCGTGAACTTTCTTCAAGTTGGAATGTCTCTGCGCCTGTATGCATCGGAGACTTGCCATTGCCAAGTTTTATTGGTGGTTGGGTTGGGTATGCTGGGTACGACACAGCTCGCTATGCAGAGAACGAAAAATTGCCATTTGTGAGCGCTCCTGTAGACGATAGAAACTTGCCGGATTTACACTTTGCGTTGTACAAAACGATTGTGGTTTTTGACCATGTTGCAAAAATTGCGCATGTGATTCATAACACGTTACTCGACGACTCTAGTTCTATTGCAGAAGCATGGGATAAAGGAAACGCCGCATTAGATACAACAGTCGCAAAACTGCAGGCCGAAACCAAGAACATTCCAGTTGGAACAATTGATATTGATTTGTCTTCACCTCCTCCTTTGCCAGAGAATTCAAATATGGAGAAAGAAGAATTCTTGCAAGCAGTTCAAGCGTGTAAAACCTATATAGATGCTGGGGATGCATTTCAAATTGTGTTATCGCAACGCTTTGAGCACCGATCTACTGTTGATCCGTTCGAAGTGTATCGCGCGCTGCGTGTGGTGAACCCAAGTCCATACATGATTTATCTGCAAGCTGAAGGGTGTATTCTTGCTGCTTCAAGTCCTGAAATTTTATGCCGAGTTCGCGACGATGTTGTTACGAATAGGCCGCTTGCTGGTACGCGGAAGCGGGGCGACTCAGTAGAAAAAGATGCAGAATTGGAAGCAGAGTTACTCTCGGACGAAAAAGAAAAATCGGAACATGTCATGCTTGTTGACTTGGGACGCAATGATTTAGGCACTGTCTGTGAACTTGGTTCAGTTGCAATCGAAAGCATTATGGATATAGAGCGGTACAGCCATGTTATGCATTTAAGTTCGACACTAACTGGAAAACTTGCAGAGGGCAAAGATTGCTGGGATGCTCTGAATGCAACTCTGCCAGTTGGAACTGTAAGTGGTGCTCCAAAAATTAGAGCTATGCAAATCATTGACGAACTAGAGCCAACAAAAAGAGGCCCCTATGCTGGCGGTATTGGCATGGTTGGTTTTGAGGGTGGGATGGATATCGCTATCGCGCTACGAACAATGGTCATTCCAACCGCGTTGAAAACGAGTGAGGGTTGGAGAATAGATATACAGGCTGGAGCAGGAGTTGTGACCGATTCAGTAGCCGCCCTAGAGTGGAAAGAAACGATCAACAAAACCGCTGCGCTCGGTAGAGCGATTGAATTAGCCCAAACAGCGTTTGCGAAGGCATAACGGGGTCCCTCTGGTAGTATGGTGCCTATGGGCACCACCTCTAATTCTTTTTGGCAGAGAAAGCGAACACACATATATGTTGCGGTTGTTCTGTTGCCATTCCTTCTTGTATTTGTTGCCACACGTTCTTTCGTGTTAACCCCAATCTTGACGTCTGCATTTGAAAGCCACTTGAACACAAAAGTGCAAGTAAGCGGGGCAACGTTGCATTGGGGGGGCGTTATTACTATCGATGAAGTCACGATGGTTGCAACTGGAATTGAAGGTCCTGCCTCTGATATTGTTTCAGCTGAAGAAGTCGAAATTGCATTTAGCACTTCGTTTCTCTTTTTTAAACCGGTACTGTTAGGTGTTGAGGTGAAGTCTGTTCGCTTGCGTCTTGCTGAATCCGCGGAAAATGCTGGGGAGTTTAACTTTAATCACTTGGTTCATTACGATGAGTTACTTGACCAACAAACGGAAAGTGATTCAAGTTTCAGCCAATCGTTTCCACCTATTACTGTAGACGAACTTGTTATTGAGAGTGGATACATGCAAGAGAGTACATGGGTGCTTGATTACACGAAACAATTCGCATTAGCTGGCCTTGTACAAAACGAAGATATGATTTCTGTACAAGTTTCAGATGAGAGTAAGCAGCTCACGTGCGTCTTAGAATTTCGCCCCGAACCAATGTCCTTCCATGCTCTGTTTAAAGACGTGCAGTTAACCGATGAAGTATTGGGGTTACTTCCTAGGACCGCGAAGACTTGGAGCAATGAAGTAAACCTACAAGGGGGATTTGATGCGTTAGATGTTTCATGGGAGTCAGAGGTAGGCTTTGCAATTCAGGCCGAGATTGATTCATTGCAATTCACTTTGCCAGAACAACACGGCGTACCTTGGGCATCTTACAAAGAAGGCGAGGTGGAGCACATTCACGGCGATTCAATACTCGACGTGCGAAGAGGGTCAGTTACGTACGACGGTTCTCAGGTCTTGATGAAACAGATTACCGGTTCACTCGTCCCGCCTGGTCAAACTTCTGGTGACCCATTAGAGTTCTCAGGTGCTTTACGGATTTATGATTTTGATAGCGTTGGCAAGCAAAATGGTGAGCAATGGATGAGTTCTATGTTGATGGACTCGCCATTCAAAGCAGTATTTACCATAAATGATTTTAGCCCAAGGGAATCTTCTCCCGGCGAAGTAAGAGTCCCACTGGCAGCTGCACAAATGTTGAAAGTTTTTCAATTACAACAATGGAATATGAATGCAAAAGTGAGGGTAGGTAGAGAGGAATACAAAGGAGAGGTTGAAGTTGAAGGAAGTTGTTCTATAAATGCTAAGGAGGGTTTGTATTCAGCGTTCCCGTATCCGCTTCACGGAATCCAATCTTCTATTAAATTTCATCAGAATGATATTCAAATCATCGAACTTACTGCTGATGGAAGTGAAGATGCATCAGTCTTCATCAAGGGCGACATTTACGCTTCCGCAGATGATTTAAAAGTAGAATTAGAACTCTTTGCAGGTGACGCACCCATTGATAATGCATTAAGAGGTGCATTGTCAGAACAGCTCGCTTCAATAGCAGACATGTTGTTAGACGAGAAAACAGTAGAAAAGGTCTTTGGCCGGCTAGAGACAGAAGTTGATGTACCATTTGAACTTGGGGGTACACTTGATTTAACTCTTTTGATTAGCCATGATAGTAACGAGGATTCCAAAGTGGATATCACTGGCAGTATTGCCATTGAAGACATTGGGATTTTGCATACCGATTTTCCTTACCCCGTTGTACTGCGTTCTGGCTCTATAATTCTCGACCACGAAGGGTTGCACGTGCCAGAAGATTCTTCGATTAAATTCGAAGGGTATGGTGGAGGCAGGGGGTATGCTGCTGGTTCGATTCTATTTTTAGAAGATGGAACGGCTGCACCCG
>Ga0115000_10000834_pt1 | contig 28128 bp, 43 predicted proteins | sample ArcticOcean_MG_C_6_FD_89690 | JGI IMG/M metagenome (GOLD analysis project Ga0115000, IMG submission 89690) | Marine microbial communities from western Arctic Ocean - ArcticOcean_MG_CB8_128 | ecosystem: Environmental > Aquatic > Marine > Oceanic | place: Arctic Ocean: Canada Basin | collected... | reverse complement strand
TACGCAAAAAAGGTTCTAAACAAAAAAAATGAAAAGCGATACGGTTTGAAAACTCGTCAACAGGCACAATGGATGAAAAATATGAACCCTGAACTATTCAAAAGTTAATAAAAAAAATACTAAATTTGTACAAGTAAACTAAACATATATAGAATGGAATTAAAATACGTTGCAGAAATGCAAAAACACAATCTTGAAGCATCTCAATTACCTGATGATGCAAAAACAGGTATAGAACAAATTGGCCAGGTAACCAGAGCAATAAATATGCTTGAAGCAAAAGGTAAAAACCCAACTAAAAAAACGCTACAAAAGTTGAAGGCGATGGATAAGTGGGTATCTTACGAAATAATTGACTTTGCCAATGAAACTGATAAGAACGCAGATACTATGCCTGTGGAAGTTGAGGACTTTCTTGACGACTTAGAAGATGACATCGAACAAGAACAAAAAACAGACGATATGAACGAAGAAAGTGAAACAATAGAGATAGACCCAAGAGGCGCTAATATTGAGAACGAACTATCAAGACTTTACGATGAAGGAAATAGAAAGTTTGAGATAGAGGACTTACAATCTAAATCAACGTCTGTTTATGATTTGCTTTTTGATACATACGAGCCTGACGAAGACAACGGAATTGAAACGTCTCGATTTAAGTTAATTGAGCGAAATGATGGATTATTTTACCTTACAAAAAAATAGAAAATATGGCTAATGCGTTTATGACTAAAAAAGAACAAGCAAGAAAGAGTGGTGCTAAAAGTTTTACTTACAATGGTAACACATACGTTTCTAGTAAAACAAAGACAGGAATGGTAATCTATAAAAAGAAATAATTATGATAACTCAATTTGATACAACCGCAAGTACATCTAAAGGCGGAAGCAGTAAAATGCTTACTCTTTTGGGACTAGGAGTTGCAGGCTTTTTACTATGGAAGTTTGTAATTAAGCCAAAAATGGACGAAAAGAATAAAGAGGAATGAGTTCAAGTATAGCGGCAACCTTAGTAGATAAAGCCCAGTCAAAGCAAATAAATTTTTTGTTCGCCTCAGTAGCATTTATAGGTGGTGTTTCAGGACTATTGATTTACTTTCAAAAGCGAAAATTCAGCAAAGAACAAGCCGAACTATTTGCTCTTGAGAAAGAGATTAAGTTACTGACATTGAAGAAACTCCAAAAAGAGAGCTAAAAATAAATTTGTTGGTTCAATAATTTCTTGTATATTTGTGCAAATTCAAAACACAAAATAGTATGCAAATTGAAATTGAACATTGCTCTTGTTGTGGAGCAAAACTCACAGGTCGATACGAACGTATATCTAAAGGACTTGCGTTAAGTCTATTAAAGTTTAGAGAGAAAGTATTGCACGAAAGCGAGTTGTCAAACACGCTTGTTAATAAAGTTCATCTATCAAAAGACCTTAATCTTAGTAAGAATGAATACAATAACTTTCAGAAATTACGATACCACGGTCTTATAGCGCACTACAAGGATAAGATAACAAAAGAGTATGAGACTGGCTATTGGCTTCTAACGAAACGAGGGAACTTGTTTTGTAAGAATGAGTTGGCAGTTCCTAAAAAACTTCTTATTTTTAGAAACAAGATAGAAGAACGTTCTGAGGAGAAGATAATTCTTAGAGATATTTTAACAGAGGATAATCTACCTCATTGGTATCAAAAAGAAGACTACAATATGAGTTTTGAAGATACTAACGATTTCGATGAGAATAGTCAAAACGATAATCAGCTAGACTTGTTTGATTAAATTATATTGTCCTATGGTGTAACTGGCAACACGTTTGTTTTTGGTACAAAAGAGTCGAGGTTCGAGCCCTCGTGGGACAACTTGAGAGTGAGTGATTGTGCAACAATTACTTTTAGACGCATTAGAGAGATTCTGGTGCGTCTTTTTTTGGCTCTATTGATAAGCAGTTTACGTTCGTGTACCAGCGATTGTGCTTGAAGCGAGAAGACACAAAAAACGTAATTGTAATTAAGTCTCCTATCTTATAATCTTTGTTTATTTCATCTATCTTAGGACGTTTACAAAGTATGTTTATTTGTCTAGGCTTATTATGACCTACAACTATTGTAATGCTTGGAAAATCTGTGACATCGTTTATCTGTTCGAGACACCCTTTTATCCTGTTGTAATATACTTGCTTTGTTTCGTGTAACATAATCTTCAATAAGGTTACCAGTATTACAAATATAGCAATCTCATTTTATTTACCGATTTGTTTTAAAATGTACACTTATTTTGCTTACTTTTGTACAAACAAGGTTCGCAAATGTCAGACAACAAGGAAGTAGATAATCTGCTCAGAAACATACAGAAAGGCTTAAAGTTGTACTCGGTCACAGAACTAAACGAGGCAATAACTACTTTTTTAAACAAGAAGAACGACAAGAGTTTAGAGATAGACAAAGTATTGCTATTAGTGTGCAAGGAATATAGTATAACTAAGTCTTCATTGAGAAGTAAAAACGCAAGAGGAACTTTACAAGAAGCAAAACAAATAACATATTGTCTACTTCATAACGTACTCGGATTGTCTATAAGATTTATTGCAACAAAAATATTTTTTAATTGGCCAACGTCTGTTGCTATCGGCATTAAGAAGTATAAAGAAAGTGACGCGAATCATAAACAAGACAAAAAATTCATAGACAAGTATTTATATCTTCAAACAGAACTTGTAAAAGACATTTGTATTTAATTAAGGTAGAATGAAAATATATATTAAAAGAGGGAACAAGAATTACAAAGAGAGACGAATGTTAGACCAGTTGGAGAAGGTTTTAGCAGATAAGTTTGCTAAAGACCCTTCATTTAAGGTGGTTCCTGCAACTAACTTTAAAGAACTAGGAACACTATTCGCAAAACACGTTAGTGAGCCTGCTCAGGAGATAGAATATACAGAAATAACAGACGAAGTAGAAACAACCGAAAATACACAACAGAATATGGCCAAAGAAACAGAAATAGACGTAGAGGACGCTAAAGAACAAGTGGATACAAAAGAAGCATTTGCAGACGATAACGGTGGGCAATTTGTTGACCCATTCAATCGTAAAGAGCCTATTGTCAGAGACTATGTTTTCGGAGATACTAGCATTGAGAAGAAAAAAAGCGGAGGTGAAGACAAATCAATGAAGACAACTCAAACGTCTTTTATTGAGCCTACTGATTTTGACGAGGCATTCGTCATTCCTGATGAAGATGATGATGAACCTAGAGACGCTAAGTCTAAAAAGAAAACATCTTCAAATACAGCTACATCTAAAAGCGAAAGCACTAACTCAGAGCCAGTAAACCCTCAATGGGACGAGATGAAGGGCGGTGTACAAAAGAAGAAAACTAAAAAGTTTGCTAAATACATTGTTGAGGCTGTGGCCACGCTACAACAGAAGGGCTTTGTATATTATGCTAATAAAGACATTAACGAAGCGAAGTTAACAGAGTATGAACTTGAGGGTCTAATGGACCTTTCTTTGTTAGTTGCGCTTGACGATGGACAAGAGGTAACGGTTAAGCAATTTTTTCAGCATCAATGTACAAAAGCAGAAGAAATGTCTCACTTAACGAAAGAACAAAAAGAAGATATTACAGAATCGTTAACTGAGGTTTTAATGGAGAAAGGCGCTGGTCCTACTCCTACGCAAGAACTAATGTTGGTAACGTTGACTATAATAGGTGGACAAGCGTTGACCTTAATGACATTGAAAAGTCAAACAAATAGTTTACTGACTCAACTTAAAGCGATGAATCAAGACGGTAATTCAGAACAAGAATATGAGGAACCTTGGCATCAGCAAAAGACTGAAATGGAGCAAGACGAAGCACTTGAACAAGAGCGGGCTCAGACTAATCCACCTCAACAAACTCAGTCGCAACCAGTCGAACAAGTAGACGATTCAATTGACTTAAAGTCTCTTGAGATTGGTGAAACTATTGAAACGAAAGAATGAGCGATAAAGACAAAGATGTAGAGAAAGACCAAAGGGAAGCCGGAATGTGTGCCGTAACAGGCATTCAAGGTGTTGGCAAGACTTATCTAAATATGTACGTCATAAAAGACTATGTTAAAGACAAGTTTTACAACAAGGTAAAAGGTCGTAAATGTCTTATTATGGACACCAACGGAGAATACACTAAATCTCAGTTTGCAAAAAACGATATTGACAATGTAGACCCTAAAAGACTAGCTGTTAAAGATGTTGCCGCTTGGTGTAGAACTCCAGGAGGTGAGGTGCGTAGAATAGACGCAAAAAACATAGGCTTAGAGGATAAGATTAAAATAATAGAATATCTTATCAATAACTTTAAGAATGGTATGCTAGTCTTAGAAGACATTAACACGTATATACTGAGCGTAACGCATCTTAAAGAAATCGTAAGTGGAATTGTAAATTTAAGACATCGAGCAGTTGATGTTTTAATATCTTATCAGTCTGCAAGAGCAGTTGAACCACGAATATGGCAAAACGCTCGTTGGGTACGTATGCACTATCAGGCAGATAACGTTAATGATATAAAAGGTAAGTTGCCTAACGTAACAATGTATAAACTTGCTCAAATACTAGTCAACAACAGATACTTTAGTGGAGACAAAAGATTCTATGTCTACATACACAATTTTGCAAATAAAATAGAAGGTCAGTTCACGAAAATAGAGTTTTTAACCGCTTGCAATCAGTATCTTAACTCTAATAAGAAAGAGGTAAAAGAATTTCAATCTATGTACTCAGCAAAAAACGAGAAAGACGCAATAAGCAAGTTGTCAACTCAGTACTTCGAGATGTATTACGGAAACAATATGTAGTATGTCGGAAATAATAACTACTTTCTTTTTTACTTATAAAATAGCCTGGGTTATATCATTTGTTCTTTTGTTTCTAAGAGATGATATAGACAAAATATATTTAACATTAGCAATGTCTTTTAAGGAAAATATTTATAGAGGACTATTTCACGTTATTGTTATTTTAATTATTCTACCTATTACATTGCCTTTTACGTTAGCAAATATTCTTAATAGATGTATGTAACAGATGAGTTAAAAACTGAAAGAGAAAGGATTGTATCGCTAAATCACTACGTAGAAAAACTATATATAAAATTGTTTTTTGAAAAAAACAAAAAGTTTAACACAGAGTATGAGCAAAACGAAAACGATATAAGTATAATTCAAACAGAGATAAAACTTAATAAGATTTTAGCGACATTAGATTTTCTTCAAGCAGAGCATCTTGCTTCTATCGAGTATTTTATTTCTCTATCAAACAAAGAACCGAATGAATAGCAAGGTAGCCGTGTTTTTAATAACGCATAATAGCCCAATAGAAACTGCGTATTTTCTTGATAATCTTCTCGGAAATACTACTGACAAATTCAGTCTCTACGTGTATGACTATTACGATGGAAACGAAGACCTGAAAAAGGCTCTTTTAGTTGCAACAGAACAAACAGATGGAGAGTACATATCAATCACAAAAACAAATAAGGTTGGTTTATACGATATTATGACTGAGAAAGGCGTGTCAATCGTCAAAACTGAAGGATATTCAAGAACTTTTATTTATAATAAAATGCTCAAAAGTTTAGTTGCTGACTTCGGAGTTTTTATGGATATTAACTATCTTGTTAACAAGAAGTGGCTACATAATTTAAAGTACTACTACAATCATATAGCAAAGTCAGGATGCTTAAGTATTAAAGCAACATTTAAAGACATGGAGTTATCAGTCGCATTGTTTGAAGATGAGACGCAACCAGAAGACACCTTAAAGACTATTTGGGTAAATCAGAGCAATGTAATGAAGTCCTTTATGTTCTTCTCTAAAGAGAACGCACAAAAGGTCGGTCTTGTTGATGAGAAATTAAAACAAATCGGACTTGAACTTGCTGAGTGGTCATTTAGATTTCTGAGTGAGGGTCTGACAAATTACTATATAACTGAAAGCAGTATAATAAAGTACCCTATAAAAAATTCTATACTATTTCCGGAAGTGTCAGAACACGCCAAATTAGAGTTTAAAGAAAGAGTAAATAAAATAGTAAAAAACAAAAATTATAGCAAATGAGTCAAGTACAAATTGAGGAGAAAAACGTACCAAGAATTTTGTGTGAGATATTGGTATACGGTCATAAAGACAATGTAAAGAAAGTAGAGATACTTAAAAATTCTTTACAAGAACAAATTACTAAAAGCAGAGTTGCTAAAACTAGAGCAAGAGTCTTATGGTATTTAGATGGTGGTGAAAAATCAATCGATGAAAAAAAGCAATGGCTTATCGAGAACGCTAAGTGCAAATACTATGTCATACTTAACGGACTAGATAAGATAGATGAGTCTTTTGTTAAAGATACTTTAAATAAGATACGAACGCTTGAGAAGTCTATACGCTCTATAAAGTCGGCAAACATTTGTATTGCAGAAAAAAGCAACGACAAAATTCAGAAAGCTAAAGTCATTTCAATCGAAAAGAGCCAGGCATAAGTTAAATTGTACCATTTTGAACACTTATATCTTTGTATATCAATTATTTACAATGATATATTTAATAGGTGAACAAGCGTTAGAGTAACATTTAATCATAGTTTTCTGTAAATTTGACATTGAACAATATAAAATATCTGTTTTGAAAAAAATTTTTAGCAAAGAAAACATTAAGCCTTTTGTGATTACGCTTACAGCCGTTATGGTTGGTCTAGCAGTTCATCAAGTGGTAGTTGCTCCTCGATTGAAAGCACAATTCATCGACAAAAAGTAACACCTTAAAGCGGTCAAATTGAGAATTACGAGACCGTAGTTGTGTATAAGAACTCTGCCCTCTCTATATAGAGAAGTCGCGCCGATAGTAAAAAGCATAGTTAAAGACTGATTTCAGTCAATTGTTATTCGACAACTCGATAAATGTTAAACTGGTTAAAGAAAACTTCTTTAACCGCAATAAATACTATTATGAACGCAGTAGAAAAAGAACTACACGGATACATTAACGGTACTGAAACAATGTCTGGGTTTGATTCTTATGATGACGACTTAGAAGGCGATATGAGTTACTTCGATGATGACGATATGTCATACTTCGATGATGACCAAATGTCTTATGCAGGTGGAACTGGTTCTCAAATGAGACCTGGACCAAACCAGCAGACAGGAGTTTCTGACCCTTATGTTATTCAAGCAGTTAACTCCACAGCAGGAGATTTACTCTTAACCCTGTTTGGTTACAATGACAACGCTTTTAGCACCAACTTTGGTAACCCAGCCGGTATCGCATTAAGTAACCTTCAAGGTGGTACTTATGGTCGTCTTTTGGCTCAATCCAACAACAAGTTTTTCAAAATTGGAAAATGGAGGTTTCAGTCAAGTGACGCCGCTCAGTTGCAACAGACATTGAATCTTAATCACGTAGACGCAAACGGTAAGCAATACAGCACACCGTTGAACCTATCGATTATGCGAGATGCCTATCAGCAACAAGCAGACATTATTGATGTAACTAAATTAGTTACGGTAGATGGTAACACATTTGCAACATTAAATCTTAAAGGAAACGCTACATTGGTAATATCAATGTTCCCAGTAGCAGTATTCTCAGGAAAAGCGAGATTAAATGGAGGTCAGGCTTTAAACAAAGCACGAGCGCCACGATTATCTGGTAAAAATGTAGCACCTGTAATTATCCAAACTACTCAAGATGTAAGAGGTATTACTAAGGGTTAGAAATAACAGCCTAAGTGAATTTGGAAAAGGGCAGGGCATAACATTGCCTTGCCCTTTTTTTTTGTAACTTTGAAAGACAATGAAAAGAAATAGCAAACTAAAACAAAAAAAGCAGGAGATTACTCTTATGACGCTACTCGCTAATGAGTCTGCTAAAGAGTCTGCTAACATACTTTCTAAGTATGGAATCCCAAAAGCCAAGAATCACTATGATTTGGAGGTAAAATTAGCTAAATTATATTTCTCTCCAAAGACCGATAAACTCAAACTCGAATCAGAGTTAGCGGAAATTCATCCGCACACAAAATGGATATCAAAAGCATTAAAGTTAAAATCTAGCGAACAGATTGAAAAACTTGAAAAAGAATTACAAGAGAGTGCCAAGAAGTCAAAAGAAGAAAGTATTACTAAAGAGGTTTGCGTAGACGACAATTGCATTGTACACGGAACCAATACTAAGACATCTAATTTTTCAGGAAATGAAAACGCTCAAGAAAATAGTTCTAGTAACAAATTAACAAATAGTATGGAAGTTGTTGGGTTAGTAGGCATAGTTGGTCTACTCGGAATAACTCTCGTTTTAGTATCTAAAAATCTCAAATAATGGAAACTGCGTTAGTTCAGGAGTCAGCAAAAGTTTTAGTGCCTAACAAGCAACACGAAAACTTTACAGAAACAAAAGAAATCATACCAGAAGGAACACACTTAACGGGTTCTTTTAAAAGTATAGCAGGAAAGAGACGCGGTGAGCCATTTACATACAGAGTCTTTATAGACACTAAAGGAAATATAATTTATTCAAACAAAGTAAAGAAAAACGATATGAAAGCAACAGACGTATATTTAGGAGCAGACTCAAGTCAGTCTCCTACCAAAGTCGACCTCATACCAGCAGAAACTTTTAAGACCTCTAGGTTGGTTGGTTTAGTTGCTGGAGGAGTCGGAGCGTATATGTATTCTAAGAACAAAGGATACGGTAAAAGCAAAACAATGAAATTTGCCATACTTGGCAGTCTATTAGGGTACGGAGCAATGTACTGCTATGATAAGACTCGTTCAGCTACGGTTACACCAAGTAAATAAAAATAGATATGGAAGCAGGAACAAGAATAGTAAGTTTGCAATCACCAACACAAACGTCTGGTGCAAGCAACAGCCCACAAATGGCTACTTTTGAAGAAGCGTTTGGCGAGTATTCTAATTTATTTGGAAAGAAAGCAAGAAAACGTAGGTCAAAGCGTAAAGCGTCAAGACGTGAGGATAAAGCGGAAAAGCGAACTGCAAGACGAACTTCAAGAAATGAAAATAAAGCAGAGAGAATTTCAATGCGTGATGAACGTAAAAGAAATAAGGCTGATACTCGTCAAGCGAGACGGACTGAAAGAAAGACTGCAAGAGCAGATATGCGCTTAGAAAGACGTAGAAGTCGTCAAGACAAAAGAGCGAATATGAAGGCAGAACGTAAAGCAAGACGTATGCAAAATCGTATGGAGAGACAAGCGCAGAAACAAGCACGTAAAGACTTAAAGGCAGAAAGAGAATACGAGCGCGAGGAACTAGCAATGTCAAACCAACAGGCGCTGGACGAAGGTTATGACGATGGAGGTTATGACGACGAAGGCTATGACGATGAAGGTTATGATGACGGAGGTTATGATGACGGAGGTTATGATGACGGAGGTTATGATGACGGAGGTTATGACGATGGTAGTTATGATGACGCAGGTTATGATGATGCGGCATACGACCCTTCTGACCCTTATGGCGACGCAGGTGGTTATAACCCTTATGCAGATACCGAAGACTCTCAAGCATACGGAGAATATGACACTGGTGGTGGTGGTAGTTATGATGACTATGGAGATACATCAGGTGGAAATTTCTGGGAAGAAGATGACTTTTACGGACAACAAGGTGGTGGTGGTTATGATGACTCTGACGACTTTAGCTATGATGAAGATTATGGCTACGATGATGGTAGTTATGACGATAGTGGATATGAAGACTATGGCGATGACTATGGCTGGGGTGGTTTTGACGGCACAGGCGATAATTCTGACAAGCAATTTGTCGAAGAAATGGCCGAAGGCGAAGGTGCAGGAGAATACTATACAAGTGGTGGAGGAAGTCACTCAGAAATGGATGGAATAAAAGATTGTTGCAACAAGATTGAGTGGAATGAAGAATTGCAGTCAAATTTTGCTAACAACTCTGAATTTTCAGGTTTCTCAGGAAAAGGTAGAGATACTGACCAAGGCGAAAGTAACGCACGTCTTCAAGAGTTAAAAGAAAATGTTAGACAATGGGTAAACTTTGAAGGCGACGATGAGTTTATGGCAGCAGACGGAACATACAAAAAAATTCCTTCAACTCGTAGAATTATGAGTAGAATGAAAGCAGTCAGTAAGGCTAAGCGTAAAGCAAGAGCGAAACGTCCGTCAATGAGAGCAATGTCTTCAGGTCAAGCATTAGGTCAGGCAAGCTATGCAAGACGTAAACGAAAGAAAGCAATAAGACGTAAAGCACGTAAAAGCGGGCTAAGAGTTGCTGGTGCTAACGCTCAAGTTGGTGCTTCAATGGGTAAAAAAATAGCTCAAGGAAAAGCAACTAAAGTAGAAATGGGTCTGACTCCAAAACTTTCACCGCAAAGAATTGAGGTTCCAGCGTCTAGTTTTTCAGGCTCAAAAGATGGTCAAACAACTACTATTCCTTGGATGCAAATTGGTATCGGTTTAGGTGTTGGTATTGCAGGAGTTATACTTGTTAAGCAACTATCAAAAAAGTAGTGAAAAGAGACTTGTTACATAAAGACAACTTAATACTATACGCTTATGCAGGAATTTCATTGGCGTATTTGGCTTTATTTGTCGCTAAATACAGAACTCTAAAAAAAACGAAATAAGTAATGTTGACAGGAACTCTTGAGAACAATTTAGTTGAGTATATTCAAAGAGAAGATATTGAAGGTGCAAACAATCTTTTGATGTCGGAATTAGCGAATAAACTAGTTGATAATCGTTTAGATTTCATTGAGTTATTAAACTCAAATGATATTGAAGCAGATGAGTCAATGCCTAAATCTCAGTTGATAGAGTTGTTTATCGACAACACAGACGATAAAAAGCTACTCGTAGGCGCATCGTTACTAGCGAATCAATCAAGTAAAGACAATATGTCAAACTTTGATAACGAGGATATTAGTGACGATAGCGTTAAAAATGGTGTAGCAGTAATGGATACATACTTTAACGATACTCAACCAGACGAGGAGTATTCTTATATTGCACCTTTTCTGCTGGGAGCATTAGCCAAAGGCGCTAAAAAACTCATACAAAACAGAACGGGTGGACAGAGCAAAGGAGCGCAGGACGAATACAGACGTTTAGCAGAGCAAAGAATGAAAGAGCAAGCGGCTCTCAGACAAAGAGCAGAACTAGAAAGACGACAAAGAGAACTAGAAGCGTCAAAAAAAAGAAAGAAAACTAACACTATACTCATTGTTTCAGGCGGTATTGTTATTAGTCTTTTAGTAGGAATTATAATATACAATCAACGTTGAAAACAGAATACTTAACATATATAGTTTTGGCAGGAGTTGGTTTTTGGCTATACAATGAGTATAAAAGTCGCTCTGAGCAACCAAAACCGAAATTAAAAAATTAGAGAAATGGCATTGAAATCATACATATTAACGAAGGACTTTAAGTCTCCCTATGTGACATCAACAGGCCTTCCTCACAATCCTCAAGCGATACGCTTTAAGCAGTTTGCAAAAGGAGATGTGATAAATGGAGAAATGAAACACGCCAATAATAAGCCAGCGTTTGTATTGGTTAATGGTGTGTGTGTTGTTCCTTTACAAGTAATAAAAGAGTTAGTTACAAAAGAAGTAGTTAGCCACGCAGACGGTGAAGGAAAAATTACAGGCGCTCCTGTTAAAAATGCTATAAATAAAAATTTAGGTTCTTCAAAACAAAACTCAAATCCAAAGGTTGCTTATGCAGATGCTTTGTTGATAGGAGCAATTGTTGGTTTTGGTGGAGTAGTTCTTGCTGAAAAGCAAGGATGGATAACAGAGTCAGATAATAAATACAGACTTTATGGAGCAGTAGGTGTCGCCGCATTAGGAATGTACTTTGTTTATAGACAAAAGACGCAAAAGAAAAACCCGAAGACAAACACATTAAAAGAATAACGATATGATAAACTGGCCAGGACTTTGTATAAAGTATAAAATAGCGCAAGGCAATGATAATTTTGAGGAAATGCACAACCTCTTACAGCAGATAATTTATAACTGGAGCACTTCGCCCGGTAACCCTGTAATTTCTTTAGAGCAAGCCTTTAATATTATGATAGAAAGATGTCCTGCTACAACAGGAGATTTTGTCTTTGATAGACCTGATGGTTATGACTTTTCAGATACAACCGTTCGAGGGCAGACAGATTGTTATGATTGTAGAAGAAACGTAATGACAAGAGTTGCTGAGGGAGTGAAATGTCCTGACGGATGGCTCTCAAGACCGGTTGTAAACGGTCTTAGTGAAAACCCTTGTAACGATAGACTTGCTGTTGGAAATAGACGTACTCCTGCTGTTTCAAGAAAGCGTCCGTTGAGTCAAGAAAAAATTGAAGGACGACCAAAAAGAAGAATGGGACGAAGGGCAATGCAGAGAAAACTTCGCAGACAGAAAAGAAGAACTCGAAGACGAAATCGCTAAAATAGAAACGATATGGACGGAGAAATAATAGACATAGAGCATAGTGAAGCAAGAGGTGGTTTTCTTAAATCTCTTAAAAAAACATATAGTCGTAGAAGTGATAGAAACGCACCAAAAACAACTAAAGACAAACTCAAAAGAGTTGGCGGACTTATACCCTTAGTTGCATTAGCAAAAGCGGGAGGTATGGGAAAAAATAACACTAGAGGTTCTGTTTCACGTAGACGTCCAGTAAGTCAAGAAAAAATTGAAGGACGACCAAAAAGAAAAGAAGGTCAAAGAGCAATGCAGAAAAGAAAATTAAAGCGTAAAGCAAAAAGAAATATGAGAAGTGAACCTTCATCAGTTCTTGATGCTAAAGAATATTTTAGAAACAAATAATAAACCACAATATGAAGATTATTACAAATAACCCGATAGTCAATTTCTCGCAACAGCAAGAATATGATACGAAACTTGCACAAGGCGAAGGCGAGGGAGAATACGCCACATCAGGAGGTGGTTCGTGGGCAGGCACTCAGTCAAGTTTAGATGGCGACGCTCAATTCAAAAGAGAAATGGCCGAAGGCGAAGGAGAAGGTGAATACTGGACTTCGGGAGGCGGTTCTTATTTAGGAATGCACGGCGACTCAGACGCTCAATTCAAAAGAGAAATGGCTGAGGGAGAAGGAGAAAATGAGTACTATACTGCTGGAGGAGGTTCGTGGTCCGAAGCCGCAGCCGGTTCTGACGGTGTTTCAGACGGTGGTGAAGTACGAGACAACTTTTTGCAGAAAAAGTTTACTGCTGGCGGAATGACGGTCAGAACAGAAAACCCAGTATATGAAGATTCTCAAGTACAGGCAGATGAATGGCTGAGTTCTGTTTCTGGACCCACACGTAGAGCGAGACGTAATAGCAGAAAGGCAGCAGGAACGACATTTTGGGATAAACTAAAAGGTGCTGCCGGTAAGGTTGCTGATAGTGGAATTCTACAAAATTTGACTCAAGGAGATTCAGGTGGTTTAGACGATGGTACGGGATATGACCCTGGTTTGACCGACACAATAACACTTCCACCCGAAGATACTGATACAGGAATGTCAACTGGTGCTAAGATTGGTATTGCTGTTGGAGTTGTTGCTCTTGTAGGAGCAGGTGTGTTTTTCTATATGAAAAGCAAAAAAGGAGGCAAAGGTAAGACAAAGTAAATAATGTCTAAGACGACATTACAAAACTTAGGTTTATTGTCAGCAGTATTTGTTGCTGTGTATCTTGTTAGGAAAAATATTGTACAACCATATCTTGCTAAAAGACGTGAAGAAAAAAATAACTCAAGAAAATGAGAACTATAACGGGTACAGCGAAATATAAAGACGGAACTCCTGCGATAGGTGTAAATGTCTCTTTAGCATTGCATAATCGTGAGCAACTAGGTATAAAATATATCGCGCAAACTGATATAGACGGAAAATGGACTATGAGTTTTGACTCCGAACTAGGCAAGGGTCTTACGTTGGGTCTTTGGATACAAGCAACAAGTAATTTGTCTGGTGCATTTTGGAGTCAAAGACTACTAGACAATCTAAACGTATACAATATTGACTTTAAAAACGCTAGAGGAGTAACGGTTCCGATTGCAGAGGTTGTTACTTACAAAGACAAGCCAGCACCTAAGTCAGCACCGAAGCCAGCACCAAAGCCGTCTTGGTGGTCGAAGAATAAGTTATGGGTATATGTAGGAGGTGGAGTATTGTTATGGGGTGCAATCGTTACGATAGTAGTTGTAAGAAAAAGACGGTCTAAATCAAAAAATTGAAACTAACGTGATAAAAGAGCAAATAAAGAGTAATAACGAAAAGTTTTCAATACACGTTGGAATAAAATGTAACGGTAAAAAGCGGCTAAGAGTTCGTGTAAAAGACCAAGGCAAAGTTAATACGAATTACGTTGACAGACAGATGAACGTAACAGACAGCAGAAACATATATTTCAACTTTCCTGTTACTCCAAAAGTTATGGATTTAGTCGTTTCAAACTTAGACGACCCTAACGATACAGATATACAGATAACAACTATAAGAACGCCTTTAAAAGACTTTAATATTTGGCTTGACCAAGACACTCAAGACTTTTTAAGTTTAGCGATTCCTTTTGCTCAAGTTTGTGGTTTTGAAACGGCAACTGGGAATGGTAGACTTTTTACAACAAACGATAAGAAGTATCAAATAAAGTTTTTTGATATTATAAGAGACTATAAGTCAGGCAAACCGTTAAATACACCTGCTAGAATAGGTCATAGCACTGGACGAATAGAGATTGCCAAAGTTAAGTTTGATAAGTACACCGTTCCAATGAGAATGGCTATCTTGTTGCACGAATACTCTCACGTTTTTAGAAACCCAAAAATAGGTTTAGAAATACAAAATGAGGTTGGTGCAGACATTAACGCTTTATACATATATCTTGGTTTAGGCTTTAGTAAGATAGACGCTATTTGTGTTTACGCAAACGTATTTCTTAAAGCACAGACTAAAGGAAACATAGAGAGAATGAGAAAAATAATGGATTACATTGCTAAGTTTGAAAACGGCGATTTCGCATACAGAAACTAAGAATGGAAGAAAACGAGGAAAAATATCAATCACAAAGAGAGCGTTTATTCGACTTTGTTAAAGACGAGCATCCAGAAAGCGACAACGCTGACGAGGTTGCTAATTTTGATGGAGACGAAGATTCTTATGATTATGATTTTGACAACTCTATGAACGATGTTGATTTTTCTCAAATGTCAGGTAACGATTTTAAGCGAAAACTTAAAAATGTAGACAAAAAGCTGGGCCCAACAAGATTTAAAGGTGTTATAGCGCCTGAAAATAGAGCGGTAATAGTTGAAGGAATTGATAGACAAGAAATGTTCAAGTCAAGCAATGAAAGTTCTAAAAAAAGAACAAAACCTTCAATGTCTAAAAGACCAAGTCGAGTTGTAAGACAAAATGTAACATCTCCAAATAGAGGTACAAATCAACGACCACCTGAGATAACTAAAGATATACGCAAAAGAAGACCGAACAGACCTCAGCCAAGCGTAAGAAAGCGACCAATTCAAACTAATGACATTCCTGTTACAAAGGGCGATTACACGCTCACAGGCGCAAGAGGAAGTAAAGTCAAAGACGTAATAGTTCCTTCTAATCGAAATGTAATAGTAAAAGGAGTAAGTGATTTTATAGTAAGTCAGTCAAATGACCAAGTAAAAAACGTTGGCTACTATAAAGGAAAAAAATTAAAAGAGTTAATTCTTATTTTTAACAATGACTCAGCAGTAGATTTTGAACTTGAGATATTCAGTCCTTCTATGCCTTTAGATTATCTATACTCTACGGGTCAAAACTTAAACGACAAGGTAACGGTTGCTGGAGGCGTTGTTAGTTATACAGATGTCTTATTTAATCTACTAGCGAACCCTACATTTATACCAAACGCTAAGTTTGTATTTGCTGGGCCATCCATAACTTCGCAAAAGTCTCAAGCGTTAAAATTTGAGAATAAAAACATTGAAGGATTTGAAAAGATTGTTCCTTTGAATCTAAACTTATCAGTAGACACTATGCAAGTAGCAAACGACATTGTATTTTTTGATTTGAATGAGACTCTAAACAGACCATTTATACCTGACGGAATGGACGTAATAAAGTATAAAATTTTAGCAGGTATGACAATAACTATGGCGTTCTTTTACGAACAAGTTAGTTTAAAGAAAGTATTTTATAAACAAGCAGATAAACCCGAACTATTATAATGGCGCTGTTTAAAACTAAATATCCAAATACTTCCAGAAAAGTTAGTGGAACTCCAACTTTATTTAACGATGACGTTGTACTACTTTGCTCTACACTTTTGGGACCTGTAACTATCAATTTGCTTGAAATTCCAGATGACTTTTGGAATACAAATTGGAAATTATACGTAATAGATGTTGATGGTAATGCGGCTGTAAATAATATAACTATAAATGCTGGTACAGGTCAATTAGTTAATTCAGTTGCGAGTATTGTGTTAGACACCGACAACGGTGGCGCTTTAATTCAAATCGCTTCAAATTATGCCTTTTTAGCTAGTAAATTTATTGAGACAGGTCTCGATGAAAAGGTAAAGATTACTGCGACAGACACTACAACAAACTTTTTAGACTCAAAACTTGTTGCTGGTACGGGTATAACTTTTACAACTTTAAATCCAGGAGCGAATGAACAAATACAGATTGATTCGTCAGCAACAGGAGATGAAAAGGTAAAAGTTACTGCGACAGACACTACAACAAACTTTTTAGACTCAAAACTTGTTGCTGGCACAGGTATAAATTTTACAACTTTAAATGCAGGAGCGAACGAACAAATACAGATTGATTCACCAGCAGTAACTACACCGATAATTAGTACAACTAATGCTACTTTTAAAACTTTTGTAACTGCAAGTACTTTGTCACCAAACACCATATACTTAATTACTGACGCTTTGTTTACGACAGGTGGAGTTTATATCAGAGCATTAACGAGCAACACGCACTCAAGAGAAGGAAGAGGGATATTCTTAAATATTGACTGGCAAGACACAACCGGAAACTTTTTGGGTGTTTGGGACATTACACTTACAGGCTTAGTCTCAGGTGCGTCTATTGTTGCTTGGAACGGTCAATCATACGGTAGTCTTACAGGAGCAAATGGCTCAACAGCACCAGACGTTGATACAACAAACTGGTCTTTAGAAACAAGAGTAGGCAAGCCTGCGGTTTACGTTCAAGAGATTGACTGGGTTCTATATAACGTGTTAACAAATGAAGTTACTTTACGAAAAGACAAGAGACAAAACACGATAGAGAACTTTGAGGATAAAGGCGCATCTCCGTATAACTCTCTCAACGAAAACGAATTTCAATGGGGCTATGACAAGGTTACAGCCAATTCCGCTACGTTAGGCGGTGTTTTCAGAAACGCCAATTGGGATTCAGGAGCGACAGGACAATTTGAGCAAAACATCGCAACGACAGGAGCATACGTAAACGCAATAAGTTCTGGTAATAACTTTATAAGAAATACATTATCGAACGGTGCAACTATGGATTTAACAGAAAATAGATGTAAATTCGTTGGAAATATTGTAGACGGAGGAACCGTAACGGTCACAAGAGCGCCAGTAGGAGAGTTTTACAATAATACCGTAATAAACGGAAGTATTCTTTTGACAACAATGGTGTCAGGAAACATACACAAGAATTATGTAAGGAACGGCAGTATCACAGGCGCATCACTCAATGTAACGACTTTGCAAAACAATGAAGTTATAGACGGCACTCTTAACGTCGGTAGCGCACTTGGTGTAATAGATGATAACAAAGTAGGTATTGATTGCGTTTTAGACGTTCAGTTTGCTACAACGGTTAGTGTTGTACAATACAATATTTTAAGAAACGGTTCTTTATTAACTGCAACAACAAATGCAGGAACAATTACGCATAACACCTTAAATAATGTAGCAATTTTAACTTGTCTCAATAACGTAGCGTCAACTCTTTGCAATTATAACATAATAGAAAGCGGAAGCATTTTGGTGAATTTGCTATACACAAATTCGGTGGTTGAAAAGAATAAAGTAGGAAATGCTTGCACTATAAGTAGTACTGCTATGACGGCACGAAGTGCTATTGCTTCAAATATTCTTGAATCTGGTAGTTCTATAACCTGTAATAACGCGGCAGGAGGAACAATTACATACAACTATCTTTCAAATGGTTCTCGAATCGATAGCGATTTAATTTCCGGAAGTATTACGAAGAATACACTTGAGCATACTTGCTCGATACTAAGTGCTTCTAACGTAGGCATAATTACTAACAATATTCTATCTAACGGAGGGTCAATTTCTGCTCCTACTAACACAGGAAACATAGGAACGTCAGGATTAAATAACGGAAACTATATTGAAGGCTCAGAGATATCCGTAACCACAAACGGGGGAGACATTGCTGGATGCAATTTGAGTCAAGACTCTAAAATAGATATAGCAACCAAAACCGCTAATCTACTTAACTTTACTATGTCTGGGTCGGGAATACTTATAGTAACTACTCAAAGTGCTAATATGACTAATTGCGTTATAGTCGCTGGAAGTATTAGATACACCACCGTATCAACGGCTATTACTCTAAAAAGCAGACAAACTAACTTTTGTAACTGGGAGACAATAGTAGATATGAGTGATGCGACACAATATAGTAGTAATAGAATTACTCTTTCTGTCATTCAAGCAAATTTCGGAGTACTTCTTTTAGAAAACGCTTCCGGAAAAATAATTGACAGAATGACTCCGACCTCATTCAGTAGCGATTATGACGTTAGACTTGTAAATAACGACTCATCTGGGAATTGTAGAGTTACTAGCACAGCGGTTGCAACTGCAAATGACCAAAATTTTATACAAACAGGAGGCGCAGCCAATAATAATTTATACGGTCGTGCTGGCGTTACGCCAAATAGTGATAACTTAGTGGTCGGTAAAGTTGACACAGACGGAAGTTATCAAATAAGACAAATAAACATCTTTAGCTAATAATTAAGAAAATGAACAATCAAATACAATCAACGGCATCGGCAGCAGGTAGTCAAGTTGCAGGAGCAGGAAAAAACATAGCAAATGCCGGATGGTCTGCTATACCAACACAATACAAAGCAGTCATCTTTTTGGTTGGTGGTTTTTTTATTTACAGAGCAATTAAAACCGCAATATCTAACACACGTTTAGACGAAGATACAAGAGATTCCAAGCAAGAAGTTGATGGTTGGTATCAAAGTGCTGTTGCAGACAATAAAAAAGCGCAAGCAACAATGTCAACAACTCAATTTAAGTCTTTAGCAAACAAGATTTGGGCTACTATGGACGGATACGGAACTAGAGACTATGACTTAAAAGGTGCTTTTAGACAGGTACAGAATGACGCAGACTTTTCAGGTCTATCAGCCGCTTACGGTGTCAGAACACTTCAACCTGGATGGGGAAGTGGTTGGTATATTTCTGACTTCAAAGGAACAATGGTTCAATGTATTGAAGATGACGCAAGTTCAAGCACTATGGATGACATCAATAAGCAGTTAGAATCAAGAGGAATAAAATATAGAGTTTAAATAATAAATAATAATCTAAAAAAATCGTAATGAAAAACGAAAATTTAAAACAAGCAGTAAAAGTTATAACAATAGCAGGAGCGGCTATTTTAGTAGTAAACAACGGTATGAAGTTAACGAGTGTATCTACTCCAAAAGGAGCAGTAATGCCTTTAGTATCAATCTTAGTGGGACTTGCCGCATTTAAGTATGCAATGGCTACTCCAACTATTGTAAAGTCTTAATTAAAAACAAATAATAAACAATAAATTAAAATTAAAATATCATGGCAGTATTAAGTAAAACCCTTTTAGGGCAGGTAGTTATAGCTGGTTCGGCAGCAGACACCTATTTAGCAGTAGCATCACCATTAACGGCTAATTTGCAACAAGCAACGGTTCGTGTTCAATGTGCAACAACAACAGGAGTGGTAGACTTGACTTTACCAGAAATTTCGACATACAAAGGTCTATATCAAGGACTCAAAATTATGGTGATAGATTCGTCAGGAGCGGCAGCAACTTCAAATATAACGGTTAGAGCCGCTGGTTCAGACACAATTGAAGGTTCAGCAACTGAAGTAATTTCAACAAATAGTCAAACCTTAATTTTTCGTGTATCAGACGCAACTTTATGGGAAAGGTCAGCATAATTTAACAACTTAAAAATAAAATATTATGGCAGCTTTAGACCCAGGAAAACAAGCGGTGGCAATTATGAAGAATAATTACATCGGTGCGCTGTTAGGCGTAGGAGCGACTTATATGTATGTAACAAAGAAGACATCTATTACAAAAATGTATATGATTGTTGGAATTTCTTTGCTAGGAGGTGTTGCAGGTGGTTATGCACAATCAATGCTCGGAAGTAAATCAGGTAGTATTAAATCTTCGCAAGAAGCTAAAAAATAAAATATGGACCCAAAAACAAAAAAGAAACTAATTATAGGCTTATCTGTTACGACCATTCTTGGAGTTGGAGGGTATTTTCTATATAAGTATATAAAAGACAAAAACGCCTCAGCAGGAGAAGGAGACGTTGACTCTAATGTTGTAATAGACAATAAAGTAACTACTACGATTGTTATTCCGCCTGGAGCGAGTCCTAATGCAGTTACAACGGGTGATAGACCTAGTCAAGTTCTCGTTTTCCAAAAGTATGCAAATACTAGTGGTTATAAACCAGCGTTAAAAGAAGACGGACTATGGGGACCTAAAACAAAAGCGGCTTGGGTAAAATTAAAGTCTGCATATCAAAGTCAAGCGGCAGTTAAGGCTCAAGCAGGACAGCTATCTGGTCAGTTAAAGGTTATTTATGACGCATTTATGTCCGCTGATTCATTGAAGACAAATACTAAAGCGTATCAAAACAATGCTACTAAGTTGATGAATGTAGAGACTATCGGAGACACATCTGGTAAAAAGTACATTTATTCCGCAGGTGGTAGTATGTTTGTTTACAATGGTGCTGTTAAAGTCGCCTCTGGAAACTATACTAACAATGGATTGACTCTTGTTATGACTTTTGGACCAGGAAAAGGTCAAACGTTTACAGGAGACAGGATATTGCAGGTAGCAAATTCGGCTTCGACTGACCCACAGGCACAATCAAAATTGTCGCTTGTTCAACAGGCAGACATTGTTGCTAAAATGTACAAGGCTATGAAAGGACCAGGAACTTGGGATATGGACTTTAACAAAGAATGGAACAGGTTAAGAACAAAGCAAGATTGGCTAGATGTCTTTAATTTGTTTGGCAAAAAGCAGAACGCAAACTTGTATCAATGGATGAGTGAAGAATCTGATTTAATGCGGCCTTACAACAAAAAGAAGTATAACGATTGGTTTAAGTCAGTAGGAAGTACAACTAGATTCTAATAATGAGTTATTTAGACACATTAACGACAGAACAGAGAAATAACATTGCAATCATAACCGATGACGCAAGAAAGGCAGGTATAACAAACGATTTTGCAATCGCTGGTATACTTGCCATTATTTCAAAGGAAAGTAGTTTTGTGCCTAAGCAAGAAAAGCCATACTCAGGAACAGCTAATTCAAGAATACGTAAAGTTTTTGGAAGTAGAGTTCCTTCGTCTGACTCAGCATTGAACACTCTTAAAGCAAGTCCTCAAGCGTTTTTTGACGCAGTATATGGGAGCAGAAACGGAAACGCTTCTAATGAAGGATACAAGTACAGAGGTAGAGGGCTGAATCAAATAACTTTTAAAGGAAACTATAAAAAGTTTGCTGATTTGTCCAATACAGACATTGTAAATAACCCTGATAAGATGCTTGATATTAACACAGCGTCGAAAGTGGCTATACAATTTGCTAAGGATGGGATAAATAAGTTGAAGCAAAGTGGTAAATTGCAAGAATATAATGCAAATGACATTAACGATTTTAAAAACTCAAAAGATGCAACTTTGGCATTTTATCACGCTAACGCAGGAACAGGAAAGTCAACAAATTATATAAAAGACTTGGCTGCAAATGACCCGTATGGCGGAATGACAAGAGCGTTACAAAGAGTTAGTGACTTAGTTATAGCAACTAAATCGTTTGTAAAAAAAAAGCCATTACTGACTATTTCAGTAACAGCAGTAATGATTTTAAGTGTTTGGGCATTGATTAAATACTCAGGCATCGGGAAAACAAATAAAGTAATCAACACAATAGTAAACTAATAATAACAAAATGGCAGATTTAACAGATAGCGTAGTTCAGGAATATGAAGTTATTCCCGCAATGCAAGACGTAGGAAACAGATTTGACCAAAATAACTTTTATCCAATGGATGGTATAGATATAGGTGCTCAAGAATACTCAGAGTTATTCGGCATAAAAAGCAAAAAAAAAGGGGGAGAAGGCTTCAAAGCTGGACTTCAAGGTTTAATCGGTAAGGCGAAAACAGCAAACACTAAAGAGGGTCTTAGTAGACTTGAGGAGCGTTTGGAAAAACGTGCAAAAAGAACTGGTTTCAGAGCAGATAGAAGACAAGCAAGATTTGATGCTCGACAGGCAAGACGACTTGCCTCTCTACCTCCTGAAGAAAAGCAAGAGGTAAGTGTTATTGCGCAAGCGACTCCTGTGATAGCCGAACCCGTACAAAAAGTCTCTCAAGGAGTAGCAACTCAAGAAGAGGAGGCAATAGTGGTAAAAACGGTTGCAGTTGCTAAAAAAATTGTTGCAAAAGCAGACGATTTAGACGTTGCGGTAGTAAAAGACGAACTTAAAGATGTAAAAACTCCGCAAGAAGCAGATGCAGTTTTAAATGAGATTTTAGACCCAAACAATAGCAAAGGTAAATCAGGTTGGAAAGGAATGTCTACTGGAGTCAAAGTCGCTATTATCGGCGGTGGTGTAGCAGTTCTTGGGTTTGTTACGTATATGATTGTTAAAAGAGGATAAAAAAACTGAAACTATGAGAACATCATCGATAGGAGGAAAAATGCCTGTGCCAATGATACTAACTGGTAAAGTTTATCGTAATGATAAGCCCGTTGGAAACGCTACAATAGAAGTTTTCAATGAGAGCGGAAAGGCCTTACGAAATACGTCAACAAAGGCGGTTCTTAGGTCTATAACTAAAATTGACGGTACATACTCGATAATTTGGGGCTTTAACGACGTTCCCGTAGGCGATGTCATAAAAGTTACGACTATAAATCCTGACGCTAAAGATGATGAGCCAAAAGAGTTTGTGCAATCGTTTCAAATTTCACCAGAAGCAGGCAAACAAGACTTTATACTTGACGATATAGAATCAAAAAAATCTTGGATATCTAAAAACAAAACGGTTCTTATTATAGGAGGAGTCGCTTTAGTTGGTTTAGTAACAACTTTAATCATCTTAAAACGAAGAGGAAAAAAGTCATAACGATATTCCAACAAAAACAATTAAAAATAAAATATTATGGCAATAAATGAAACAGGAATATATACTAAAGTCATAGGAGTATCTACGTTTACTATTACTCCTGATATGGGATATAGAGCAGTATCTTTTGTTCTTGAATCAGGTACTGGACAATATAAAGGAAGTCTGCCGCGAGGAGCAGACGCAAGTGAGAACATTCAATTAGTAATTGGACAGGCAGTAACTATCACAGCCGACGGTCCTGACGTTGTAGGCACTATTATAATAGAGGTTCTAACAGGAACGGTTAAATTTATGGCTAAACAATAAAATATGGATTTTAACTTTGGATTTTCAGGAGCAAGTGGCGGAACGTCTGGAGGAGGAACAGCAACGGGAGAGATTTCAACCGTTGTCTATCAAGGCAACACATCATTCACTTTGAATGCCGGTACTGGTTTTATGAAAATAGGTCAGACAGGTGTACCGTCCGACTTCACGGTGAATACAATGGATATGAAAGCCGGCAACACAGCGGGAGTAGTTTTGCCTTTGCAAGTATTCTCTGTGGGTCCTCTCAGTTATGGCGCAACATATAGAATATCAGGAATAATTGAACTTACACCATCTGCCGCAAGTTCGATATTTCAGATTACGATACAAGGAGGCGGGTACATAGGAACCTTTAATCCTGTAATTCTATATACATCAGTTGGTACTTCACTCGTTGAATTACCTTTTGATACAACTACAAGTAACGCGGACATTTACTCCGCAACCAACACTTTCAAATTGAGCACTTTCTTTTCGGCATCAGCTTTGTATAGAATAAAAGAACTAACAATAACACTAACAAATAGCTAATGTCATTGATAATCACAGACACTCAAATAGATTTAAGTTCAACAAATCAGATACAAGCAGATTTGTTAAAACGGTTAAAGATTTTCCTTGACGCTCAAGAGACCTCTCTGGATGCTACGAAAGTCTCATTAGAGGAAACCGATGTTAGATTAGCAGCCAAGACTGGAATCTCTCCCGCACAAGCATCTGCTATAACGGCTAATACGGCCAAAACGGGTATCTCATCGGGTCAATCATCTGCTATAACGACTAACACAGCCAAGACTGGAATCTCATCGGGTCAATCATCTGCCATAACAGCTAACACAGCCAAGACGGGTATCACAAGAACTGAAAGTACTGACATAGCGACTAACAACTTCAAAGTATCTTTTGTCGGTGGGTCACGAACGGCTTTATCTTTCGGTGAAATGATAGTAACAGATAATGGCAGAGACCCTGATACATATTCAATAGTTATGACAGCTACAATGGGTTTCTTAGTAAAAACGGTTACTTTAGTTCTAGTTTAAAAAACTATTAAAACAAAAAAACCATGGATTTTAACTTTGGATTTGCAGGAGAAGGTAGCGGAACGTCTGGCGGAGGAGACGACCATTTTATCTTAAATGGAGGTGGATTTGTTTCTGTTGCACTTGTTGAAATGGCTATAAGTTTCGGAATGACTACTCTAGATTCTGGTGATTTTAACTATGTTTCAACAGCTAAAATCCCGCTTAATTGTAGACTTGTATCTGTTACGTCTCAGAGTCAAGCTAACGGCGGTTCGACCGATATTCGTGCATACAAACCAACCTCAATAACGGAAGCTGTTTCTACGTATACTGCTTTAGCCACGGTTAATATTGCCTCTCATACTGCTGGTACAACGTCACACGTGGCAACTTTTGACACCGCTAGTACTGAATATGCCGCAGGTGAGAGTATAGGAATAACTTTTGATTCTTCTACTAATTTGAATGGGTTAATCGTTACAATTTTATTAAAGAAAATATGAGCAAGAACTACGAACACCCCGCGGAGATGGTAAAATACTGCACCACGGAAGAGTTAAAAAATATGGACACAAATGAGTTTATGTCTGCTATCTTAAATAAAATATTAAAGAGATTAGACGCTTTAGAAAACCCACCGGAAAAATAACCGATATTATATGAAAAAAACGAGCAAAATAGCGGCAATATCATTGTTTTCGATAGCAGGACTTGGACTTGCAGGATATCTTATATATCATCGTATTGCTAAACTTGCCGGAGATAATATTGGAATTAAAACATTAAGAGTACAAGAGGCAAGTTTAACAAAACTAAAGATGTCTGTTTATATCAATTTTAAGAACGTAACAGATATGAAGATTGTACTAAGTAAGCAAGAGTATGAATTTTTCTTAAATGGAGTGTTTTTATATAGTATGAAGTCAGACGTAGAACAAGTTATTTACCCTAAGTCAATTTCAGTTTTAGAGGCGAATGTTGACATTGACCCTAAGTTTGTATTTCAAAAGATTGCAAATAGCACGGCAGACAGATTGAGTTTGATTACAAATCTTGGTAGTCAACGTCTTAAATTAGTAACTAAACTTTGGATAAAATTTCCTTTCTTTAGTATACCTCTGACTATTCCGTCTGAGGGAACGATTAGCGAGTGGAAAGGTTAAACATTGTGTGGTAATTTGTTAAATTTGTCTACACAATAAAATTTAGAATATATGTTCAGTAATATGATGAGCGGTTTAGTTGATTCCGAAAAATTAACTTATGATACTATACAAACGTCTTTAGAAGAAATTGCTATTGACTTAAAGTGTAATTGGAAAGACTTTTTTGTTATGATTAAGCCAACCGATAGTGAGTTTGATTTTAAACTCTATCTTTATCTAAATCAAGAAGGAAAGGGACCGAAATATATAAGACAAATAAGTCTTAAAGAGATACTAGGAAAAGAAGATGAGACAAACTCTGATTCTGACTAACGAGATAATTAAATAATGAATATTACAATGACAAACGCAAATTTTGACCGAGCATTAAAACGCTCGTCCTTGGTTAGCACCGTAATGTCTTTGATAGTAGCTATTTTAAGTACACTGGCGATAGGTTTTGGGTTTTACTACAATACTCAGTCTACGCTTATTTCACACGAAAAGGACCTCAAGCAAATACGTATAGACGTAGAGGCAACGAAGACGAAAGTTGGTGATATAGAAATATTTAGAGGAGTTAGTGGGGCAGAAATGAGAAACCTAGAGGAGAAAGTAGACAAGTTAGACAGAAAGCTAGATAGAATACTCGATAAAATAAACTGATATGACAAACAACATTCAAGAAAACGACGGCTCACTAATGCGAAACGTAATTGTTATCGGATTATTTGCTGGCATAGGATATTGGCTTTGGAAGACTAGAATTATAACTAAGAAGATTGACGAGTTCAAACAAAAAACAACAACTCAAGAGATGAATAAACTTTATGATGTTCTTGGAAAGACATTTATGAAGAAAATATTTCACAAAGATTCTGTGACTGATAGTGGGGCTTACAGCTATGGTGATGAACAATTAGCGGATTCGTTTAAAGCAGGTGAACAAGATTATAATATATTCTTTTATCCTTATTACACTTGGAACTCAGAAAAAACACCTCTCTTTCAATTAGAGCGAGTTTTTAGAGTAAAGGTTGCTAAACCAGATGCAACTTCAGGCGAAACCATTTTTATAGGAACTTGGAAACTATTAAAAGACGATAAACTTAAAATGTCTTTTTATCCTTTTAAGCAAGGAGTAACTAACTGGAAAGATGTAGCCGACAAATCAAACTTAAAATCGGCGAAAACATATACAGGAACTATTACAGATATCCTTGCAAAAGCAACGGGAGGCGCTGTCGCTTTAGACTCGCTAAAAAAGTAAAAGTGTTATGGCTGTACCGACAAAAAAGAAAGTAAATATTCGAGGCTTAGTTAGACAGCTAAAGCGAAAAGGATATAAGATATTCAGTCGACCATACGAATTAAACATTGTTGGAGTTAGAGCAGACTCTACTATACCAGACAAGTTTGATGATTTAATATATGTGTTTTGGAAAGACAACAAGAATAAGTGGATAGGAAAAGCATATCCGGCCACGACAGACCCAGGCACTTATTGGCTAAAAAACCCAATGCACGAAAAAGGTTCAGCAATTTTAAAAGAGGGACAATATTTAGACACCTGGATTAAAAGATTACACGGAACAAAATCTCGATATTTAGCACTAGGACAAGAAAAGCCGGTCACCGTTTACAGAGACTATGACAGAAACGCTATACTCGACTTTTACAACGGAAACGAACATACAGGAAAATTCGGAATTAACATACACAGAGCAAGTGTTAATGGGGAGAACTTAACGATAGGCAAAAACTCAGCGGGGTGTCAAGTGTTTCAAAACGCAGACGACTTTAATGAGTTTATGAAAATGGTTGATAAACAGAAAGATTTGTATGGAAATAAATTTACATATACACTCATAGATGAAAGAGCATACGTTCGTTCTTTGAAAAGATACGGAACTTACGTACTTTTAGGAGTTGGTTCAATTGCGGCCTATGTCGGGTTTAAAACTTATTTTAATAAGCCGTTGATACCAACAAAAGTTAAGAAAATATTAAGCAGATGAGTAAATTAGTAAAGCCAGGTGATAAACACGCTTTTGTATTAGGCGTTTTAGCAAGTATAACAGCAGTTATAGTTTGGGATATAGTAAAGAATAAGTATAAGTTGCTTAATTACAAAATAGACGATGTAGTAAAAACAGACGTT